>Ga0247841_10000051_pt1 | contig 285098 bp, 247 predicted proteins | sample LaCruzMarch2015__2_FD_192410 | JGI IMG/M metagenome (GOLD analysis project Ga0247841, IMG submission 192410) | Freshwater microbial communities from meromictic Lake La Cruz, Castile-La Mancha, Spain - LaCruzMarch2015_18m | ecosystem: Environmental > Aquatic > Freshwater > Lake | place: Spain... | reverse complement strand
AGATTACTTATACCCTGCCTGAATCAAAACATATAAAATCAAAATTGCTTAAAATGGATGATGAGCAAGCTGAATTATACCAAATCATTCAGAAAAATTATTAGGGTGTCCCAACGCTGAAAACAGGTGCGACAATATCCTGTATTTTCTTTGGATAAAATCCATTGTTGTTTTGAATAAAACTGCGTATAGCATCCGCAGAGCCTTTCCTTATTTGATGAACAGGTTTACCTTCATTCCGGATATCGACACCGCTCATCTTTGTATGGGCAGAAAATGGAATGAAAGTAGCATTCATCTGATGGACATGGCGTTCCCTAAGATTGAATTTTTCCTTAGCAAGTACTACGATTGACCTTCCTTCCGGAGTCTCATCCGAAAGCGAAGAAAGCTGGGCAGCATCGGCAAGCTCTTCAATGGGAACTCCATCAGCTGGGATAAAATCAGTTGCCATTCTGTTTCCCAGTGTGATTGTACCTGTTTTATCCAATAACAAAACATCCACATCACCGGCTGCCTCGATTGCTCTTCCGCTGGTTGAAATTACATTTCGTTGCATGAGACGGTCCATTCCACTGATGCCAATTGCGCTAAGCAAACCACCGATCGTTGTAGGAATAAGGCATACAAGAAGGGCGATCAGTACAGGCAAGGTCAGGTTTTGTGAAGAAGGTTGACCTGAGGCCATCAGGTTGTAACCGAAAAAAGCAGGCAAGGTCACTACTGCCAAAAGGAAGACGATCGACAATCCCGAAAGGAGAATTGAAAGGGCAATCTCATTCGGAGTTTTATGTCGTTTTGCACTTTCCACAAGGGCAATCATCCGGTCGATAAAAGTATCTCCCGGTTCTGATGTGATCCGAATAAGTATACTGTCGCTGATGACCTTGGTGCCACCCGTAACTGCAGACCTGTCACCCCCGCTCTCCCGGATCACAGGTGCAGATTCCCCGGTGATGGCTGACTCATCCATGCTGGCAATTCCGTCAATTACTTCCCCATCGGAAGGAATGATATCACCTGTTGAACAAAAAACAAGATCGCCCTTTCGCAGATCAGTTGCATAAACCAATACTTCTTTTTTCCCAATCCTTTTTCTTGCTTGGGTTTGCGTCCGGTTTTTTCTCAGACCGTCAGCCTGGGCTTTCCCACGCCCTTCTGCAACAGCCTCGGAAAAATTTGCAAAAAACACTGTAAACCATAACCAGATGGCAATCTGAAAATTGAATGATGAATAGTTGCCTTCAAAAATACCATACAGCACATTGACCGTTGTCAATATCGCACCAATTGCGACAATGAAAATCACAGGATTTTTAATCGACTGTAATGGATTTAATTTAACGATGCTTTCCTTCAGGGCACGCCATAAAATCTCTTTATTGAACAGACTGATATTGCGTTTTGAATTCATTTCCGAATAATTAAAAGGTTAACCCCCGGGTTAATAAAAGATGCTCAATTATTGGTCCCATTGATAAAGCCGGGAAAAATGTCAATCCCCCGATAATTAAAATGATTCCTATCAATAAAATGATAAAAAGCCAGTTGTCCGTATGGAATGTTCCTGAAGAAACCATAGTGATCTTTTTTCTACCTAAACTTCCTGCTATTGCAAGAACAGGTATAATGACTCCAAACCGGCCAATCAACATCACAATCCCCAGCGTGAGGTTATAAAATACCGTATTGGCGCTAAGCCCTGCAAAAGCGCTTCCATTGTTGCCTGCTGCAGAGCTGAACGCATAAAGTATTTCTGACAATCCATGAGGTCCGCTATTGTTGATCCCTGTGAGGCCCTGTGGGCTTATTGATGCCAGAGCAGAAAATATCAGGATCGCAATACTTGGAGCCAGGATGGCAATCAAGGTCATTTGAATTTCGAAAGCTTCAATTTTTTTTCCAAGGTATTCCGGTGTCCGCCCGACCATAAGGCCGGCAATAAAAACAGTCAGAATGATAAAAACGAATATGCCGTATAAACCAGCTCCCGCCCCTCCAAATACGACCTCGCCAAGCATCATATTGATCATAGCTGCCATTCCTGCCAACGGGGAGAGGCTGTCATGCATCGCATTGACTGAGCCATTCGATGCCGCTGTCGTTATGGTGGACCACAGGATGCTGTTAGTGATACCAAACCTCGTCTCTTTTCCTTCCATCAGTGCATGACTTCCGAACAGGGAGTTGCCCTGGTATTCAGCATAAAGTGAGAGGGAAAGGCCAACCAGCAATAAAATGAACATGACTGTAAAAATCGTCCAGCCATGACGGACAGACCCAGTCATTTTGCCATATGTATAGGTCAATGCTGATGGGATTAATAGAATAGCCAGCATCTCAAGGAAATTGCTGAAAGGGGTCGGATTTTCAAATGGGTGAGCGCTATTGGCATTGAAAAAACCACCGCCATTTGTGCCAAGCTGTTTTATGGCGATCTGGGAGGCTGCCGGTCCCATGGGTATTACTTGTGTCTTTCCGGCTAAAGTTTGTACGGATTGGTAAGAATGGAAATTCTGAATAACACCCTGCCCAACTAATACAATGGAGAATATTATTGACAGGGGCAATAAAACATAGATCGTTGAACGGGTAAGATCGACCCAGAAATTTCCTAATTGTTCCGTTGTTTTTCTTGATAAACCCCTTATCAGTGCTAATAATACGGCAATTCCCGTGGCAGCACTAACAAAATTCTGTACGGTAAGGCCAATCATCTGAACGAGAAAACTCATCGTGGTTTCTCCTGCATATCCTTGCCAGTTGGTGTTGGTCATAAAGCTTACGGCTGTATTCAAAGCAGAATGCCATGAAATATCGGGAAGTTTTTCAGGATTCAGGGGAAGATGAGATGACCAGAGTTGGATCAGAAAAAGAAACAGAAATCCAATAAAATTGAATAACAATAGGTTAAATGTGTAGGATTTCCAATTTTTTTCTTCATCCGGATTTATCCCGCTTGCTTTATAAGTCAATCGCTCAAGCCATCCCAATACCGGATGTAAAATGTGTTTTTGTGAGGTAAAAACTTTATACATGAAGTTCCCTAAAAGTGGAGTCAATCCAATCAGAAGGACGAAGAATAAGATGACCTGGATCAATTCAAGCGTTGTCATGTTTAAAATTTTTCAGGTTTTGCAAGAGAATATACCAGGTAACCTATAATAAATAATGCAACGATCGATCCGATTATATATCCGGTACTTAAGCTTATTTCATTCATAATTAAAACAATTAAAGCGTTCACACATTTACAGTTTATTACTTATGCAAAGTTGCATCTGAAACTATAAGTGTTTTGTATGGAATTTTTCTTCTGAAATAAAGATTTTATAAAGAAACTACAAAAATAATGACCAGCCCTCTGCCCCTTTAATCAAAAAATGAGATCTGTTACCGCACTAAATGTCACAAGTCGGGACCTTCCGGCAATGCCCAATATGCAGGTGGAAGCTTCGCCCATACCAATGGATACCGCTATGTTGCCAAATGGGATGGCAGTGCCTGGAGTGAAATCGGAAGTTTGAATGCGAATGCCAATATTCAGGCTCTTGCGACCGATAACAGCGACAATGTATATGCTGCAGGATACTTTACCAATGGGAATCTCCCGTCGACAGGATATAAATATGTGGCAAAATGGAATGGTACTTCATGGATTGACCTCGGCGATATGGCACTGGCCCCCGCCCCTATTTTTGTTAATGCTTCCGGAAAACTATACTCCGTCATTGCAAGTCATGATGGAAAAACATTTTGTGTTGTCGTCCATGATTAAGTTCAAGATCTGAAATAGCAAATCCCTAATCAGCTATTATATCCCGGACAAGTAACAATTCAATCAGTTCCCAATCTCGTTTAAATCCAGAATTTTCCCGTTTTTAATTGTAAATACTGTCCATACGGTTCCTTTTTGTTCCGGTGGAACGGTATATGTTTTTTCCAGCAGATTGTTCTTATAAACCTGCACCATAGCACCGGACTTTGACAAGGCAAGGGATTTTAAAGCGTCTTTCCCTGAATAATTTTTCACGTAATAGGTATAGATTGACAGGCTATCCGGATTCGCAATGGTAATAGTTTCCGGGCCGTAGGAGGTATTGTCACTTCGATCAAGCTTTGCACTTTTCTCTCTGGGATCAGGAGCCACTTTAGAAGAAATGTGAAAACCATTTTCCTTAACGAAATGGGCATCGAGGTCAGCTGGTTCTTTACCCCAGACAAGAACGATCCTTATTGCCTCCGGCATCATTTCAGAGGATACTGCGATCTTGTTATTTGGAATTGACCCTCCAACCACCTCGAAAGTATAGCTGGACTGAATATAACCAACTTTATCGAATTTCAATGTATACGTATCATCATATTGAGGATCAATGACGATCCTTCCCGCAAGATTCGTGGTAAATTCACCAATCTCATTAATATCTATGGCAGCTTCACTTACAGGTTTTGCGTTTTGAGCATCGATAAATAGCAGTGTCATTTTTTTCTCAGTCACAGTTCCTATAGCATCATTGAATGTATTTACTAATTTTTCAAATTGAGAAAATGCAGTGATGGGCAGAACCATGAATAAAATAATAATCCTTTTTATATCCATTTGGCAGATATTTATTGTTCAATTCATCCGTAATATTTTGTTTCGAAACCTCAGATACACCCTAATAAGGTTAAATGTCATCTTTTTCCTTAAAAATCTTTCATGCCAAAGCAGGAATGTCACTTTGCAGGTCGCGGAAAATAGCCTTGTACAAAACAGGTGTCAAACAAACCTACCAAAGACTTTTATAAATAATCGTCTTCGTTTGTCCATTGCCATAGGCAACACCAATATCACGAATGGCCTTTATACGGTCTCGTTCGAGTCCGATCTCTTTATCGACAACAAATTTCCATTCACGGTTATCCACTTCAAGAACTCTTTTTGCAATCCGGTCTGTCAGTGGCTTTATTTCCTTGTAACAAGAGGATTCAGGATCGATTGTTGATAGGATCCTGGCTGCTGCATCTGCGGCGCCATAATTTTGTCCGGCGCTCCAGATGTTTTTTGCTTCCGCCAGTTTGCTCTGACATTCCCAATCGATCTTCTGCTGGAAGATCGGCTGCACGGCATCCATACATTTATTCCAGCAGTCGGCGCAAGCATCCGGTACGCTGGTAAGTTTCCATATCGCCTCATCAAACTGGTTTTGGCCTTCCAGTACTTTCGCTTCCTTGATGATGAAATCGCACTTGGTATTAAAGTATTCAATGATTTTAGTCTTCCCTTTCTCAATAAGCGTTTTGAATCCCGGATCGTTTGTTTTGATACTCTTTAAAGCGTTCATATAAGCTTTCGTCTCATTTTCACCCACACCCTTCGAAGTTATTGAATAGCTGGCAAAGCTTTTCCCTTCGTAACCATCGCCGATATAAAATGTAATATTTAAAGTATAAGCCTGCATCGGTGGCGATGTCGGGGTAATGGATTTGGTCAGCATGACCACATTGGCCGAAACGATAAACCTCGAACTGTAAGGATCACTGCTGATCCCCTGATCCGTAAGGACCTGGCTCAACTTATTCTCCAAAGTGTTCCTTGCTGCGGCTGGAAAATTTTCAATTTGATCAGGGATCCAAACGGCAAGAGTCAGGCGTCCTTTATCATTGAGTTTTCCCTCCGTATTCTGAGCCTGGACAAATCCGAAGCACATAATACATACCAAGGCAAGTAGGATTGTGAATTTTTTCATCTTTTCAAATTTTAGATTCATTATTTTTCTCCAATAACAATAGAGGCCTGGCCCAGACCTTTTGTCATCAGTTTCGAGTCGATCTGGTATTTCTCTTTCAGCATTTTTTGCAGTCCCCTGGCCCAGGCGCGTGCATCAACGGCCCTGCCGTTTGCATCATAAAGAGGAATGCGGACTTGCTCGAACAGCATCATGTTTTCAGTAGCATCTGAAGTACTGAAGCGTCCCTGGACAGTATTTTGCGATACCCAGGTTTCGATTTGCGTACCCAGTTCCTCGCCGCCGAATTCGGATTCAAGATCACCGTTGAAAGAATTCCAGGTCTTGATGCGTAGCGTGATCTCGCGACCGTTTGCAAAAAGGTCGTCAAAATATTTCTGAAGCTGGGCATTAAAGTTATCCAGGTGCGCAAGTACTGCTTCTTCAAGCAGGACGGGCAATTCGGCGCTGAAAGAAGGCAATCCGGTTCCCGATGCTCCAGCTACCTGTTTGTCGGTATATGCATCCAACCCCTGAAGGTTGAAGGTGATGGATTTTTTCGGACCCGTTTGATTGACGGTCCAGGTCACCTGCATCCAGATGTCCGCTTTGGCCACCTTTTTCAGTTTATCGATCGGACTTTCATTGGCTTCAGCGCCCTTTTTGCTGGTCATCATTGCATCTTCTGCCGATTCACCCTGCAATGTTTTCAAAGAAGACTCGAGATTTTTAAGCGGGAAGCCCCGTTCTGCCATTAATTCGTTGATCTTGCTGATAACCAGCAACAGGTCTGAATTTTCCTGCAAGGCTGTCTTGAAATCAGGAACTTTCACCTTGGTTCCCTGGTCGTCGAACTCAAGCATATAACCATTTTTGTTGCACCATACGTCGCTTGGGACGACCATGATGGTCGGTTTCTTAGCCTGGGAAAACACACTGCCGGCGCTCAGCAGAAGGAGGATCGTGAGAAGCAGTAATTTATAATTGTTTTTCATAATAGTAAGGTTATGGGGTTAAAATATTGTCCTGAATCATTTTCTTCTTCAGATCGGCGCGCAGAACCTTGATGATCACCCCGTAATACAGGGTTCCACCGAAGGTGACTTTGTAGATGACCTCATGAGTGGTGGGAGCATAATTGATTTTTCTCAAAGCGATAAATTCCTTATAAGGGCCGTCGTCGGTAAAGAATTTGTTGAAATAATCCTCAAACTTCTCCTGAATATTTACTTCGGGCAACACAGGCTTAACATTGCAGTCGGAGGTGCCGTTGCGGATCCCCTTAAACAGGACATCCCTGACTCCGTTCTTCTTGGCCTGTTCGATGGCATCGGCACGCGTGCGGCCGCTGCCCCATACTTTCAGGGTCTGGGAACCATCCAGTTCAACTCCGAGACATTCCGTTTCGAATTTATAGTTTCCTGCAATGTCGCTTTGCGGTTTGCAGGAAATGATCATGACGGCCAGTGAGGCCATCATGATTGCTGAAGTGAAAATTCTTTTTCTCATATTTTCTAGAATCCTGAACCTAATGATTTTATTACTCCGGCATCTTCCAGATCTTTTCTGAGGGCAGAAACATTAACTGTCACGATGACGCCTATCTTGTATTCGGAGCCGATCTTTATCCTGTCTTCCGCTGCCACAGAACCGTCGCCGGAGAGTGTTACAAACTTCATGTATTTGCCACCATCGCTGAAAAAGGCTTTAAAGAAATCGGCCTTCTCATTTTCCAGGTTCGGATTGGAGGCAAGGGGTTTTTGTCCCGGAACTCCTTGTTTTCCAGCAAATCCCTTAAATATGATGCCATGAACGGCATTCTTTTTGGATTGTTCAGTAGCGATAACAGCTTTTCGGGAGTAGGACCATACTTTGACCAGATAACTTCCCTGCACTCCTGTATTCACCGCCTCGATCTCATAGCGCCAGGTATCGGTATCCTGGTTTGCTTTTTTGCGTGACTGTGCCTCAAGGGTTAATGAAGAGCCTAATATCATCAGAAAAATCAAGGCCAGCGATTGTGTTGTTTTTTTCATCGTTTTTTAATATTTGGTTTATTTGATCTGGCGAATAAGCATACCCGCGTAGAATTTAGAACCTCCCTTAAAAAAAGTACGATCTATTGCCGGTTTTGCAAGGGCTGCCGCAGTAGTATCGGCCGGCGGGATATCGGCTGCCATATAGCGGTTATCCCAGATCTTGTCCTTTTCAACGGTTATCACCCCTTTGCGGACATATTTTGTCCGGTTGGTCTGTTCGTCCAGTACCTGTTCGAGCACTTCGTATTTATCTCCCTTTTCAAGGCCTTCTTTCAATCCGATCTTTGCAGTCAACGGATTAGCCGAATACAAAGGCGTCTTTGTTTTGAATACATCATATTCCTTTTGCAGGTTTGCAATAACGGCGTCGATGGAATTAATGGTGGCATTGCGGATCAGTTCCTCTTCGCTTTTTTTCGTGAAGACGGTGGACTGGACATCGGCCCATGCTTTTTCCGATCCGATAAACTTCATGGTAAATAATTTTGTTGTGTCAAAAGCTTTCTTTTTAGCAGGATTGATATTTGATTTGTCCATCCAATAATTCTGGTAAAAAACAGCGGCAATAGAATCGTTCCAGTTAAGGAGGTACAGATAGGAAGTGGACTGAACCACATAACCCTTCGCCAACACGTCAGTAGCTGTATTGGCGGTGGCGGCGGCCAATTGGCCATAACTACCTCCGAAAGAACCTGCTAAAGAAACAGCGGATTTAGCTGCTTTTGCAATTTCTTCTTTACTGATATATTTCAGTCTTGTTACGACCACAAAGGTGTTGCCGATCAACTCTTCTCCTGCATCAGCCAGTAATGCAGTACCTCTGGCGGAACTTTTCGCGATGTTGGCCTGCATCTCCGTAGCATCATACGATCCGCGCTCCCCTATCAGGTTCATGTTAAAGGTTCCCTGTGCGTCCCTGTTGAACCATTTCGCAACTAATCCCTGAGGAATATTTTTATCGGTAAAGAACTTCTCGATCTGGATAGGAATGTCTCTGGTGGCCGTAGTGTCCACCAATCCTCCTGTGGCGTCGGAAACAAAGGATTTTCCCAGTGTTTTGAAAGCAGATTTAGCTTTACTGTCGCCCGGCTTTTTCCGTTCCGCATCAGTGATGGGGTATTTTTTCGGGTCAAAAGAACGGATGGTGAGGTTATGATCGTTGAACTTATCAGGGACAGAAGCCTTCATAAAGGCATCTTTGATAACATCTCCATGGATGAGTCCTGCATCATCAAGGATAAGCATATAAATGGAACTTCTTCTGTATTTGACCGAGGATTGGTCGGTCTCGCTTTTTATTTGCGCGATGCTGAATGCACAAAAGAAACATGCCAGCGCTGTCAGTAGTAAATTTTTCTGTTTCATATATTTATTTTAATGTATGTGAATCAGCGAATTAAATCATATTCATATTGAACATGTCAGGGTTTGGACTCGCCCGCACCTTTTTCGACGAGGATGGTCGGGTAGAAATAGAAAAACCTCTTATTAAATCAATTGCAATTTACTAAAAAAAGAATATTAAAAACAAATTGTTTTCTCCGCTGTTATTCAACTAAAGTCTCATTCTCTTTTTCCGGTTACTTAATAATCAGAATATCAGACCCGTCTGTACCAATTACCTTGTACCCCGAAAAATCAGGGAAGAGTGAGCAACCATAACAATATAATGATCAATTGCCGGAATGATGACATAAAAACAGGTTTTCGTGCAATCCAAAACTATTGTCAAAAATTTCCTAATTTTACCTCCAATCTGGTTACTGCATTTTTTCAGAAACTTACTAAGCTTCCCATAGGAAGGGATTCTATAATTAAAAACTGGTAAAACTAATATTAACATGGGCGGATTATTCGGGACCATTTCAAAAGACGATTGCGTCAGCAACTTGTACTACGGCACAGACTATAATTCCCACCTGGGTACAAGGAGGGGAGGTATGGCGGTGTATGACGGAAAAAGCTTTATACGGTCTATTCATAGCCTTGAAAACACCTATTTCAGAACGAAATTTGAACCGGAATTAGCACAGTTCCATGGGAACAGCGGGATAGGTGTGATAAGCGATACCGAACCACAGCCCCTGCTGATACATTCCCACCTGGGAGAATATGCAATTGCCACGGTAAGCAAGATCATCAACCTCCGGGAACTTACCGAAAGGGCCCTGAAAAAGCACCTTCACTTTTCCGAGACAAGCAAGATGGGAGTCAGTTCCACAGAACTTGTTGCCATGCTTATCAATGAATGCGGATCTTTCGAAGAAGGAATTGAAAATGTTTACCATCATATTAAAGGGTCATGCACTATTCTGATCCTGGCATCCGACGGAATTTTTGCTGCACGCGACAAATTGGGACGTACCCCTTTGATTCTGGGGAAGAAAGAATCTGCCTTTGCCCTCAGTTCGGAAACTACTTCCTTCGCGAACCTTGGTTTTTCGGTCGAAAAATTCCTTGGGCCGGGCGAAATACTTTTCATTACCGCCGAAGGATGGGAACAAAGAAGGAAGCCCAATGAGACCATGCAGATCTGTTCTTTCCTCTGGGTATATTACGGCTATCCGAGTTCCTACTATGAAGGAATCAACGTTGAGGAATGCCGTTACCGCTGTGGCGCTGCTCTGGCACGGAAGGACTATGCCGTGGTGGATTTTACCTGCGGGGTTCCCGACTCAGGCGCTGCCCATGCCATAGGGTACTCCAACGAGAAAAAGATCCCCTATAAACGGGCCTATGTTAAATACACTCCCACCTGGCCTCGCAGCTTCATGCCTCAGAACCAGGAAACAAGGGACCTTGTTGCAAAAATGAAGCTTATTCCCATCCGCGATATTATTAAAGGAAAACGCATGGCCTTGTGCGATGATTCTATCGTAAGAGGAACACAACTGAAAGATAATGTGAAGATCCTTTTCGAACATGAGGCAAAAGAAGTACATGTAAGGCCGGCCTGCCCCACACTGATCTTCCCCTGCGAATTCCTGAACTTTTCTACTTCCCGTTCTTCCCTCGACCTTGCCGGGAGAAAGGCCATCAAGGAATTGGAAGGGAAGGAAGATGCCCATCTTGATGAATATGCCACCCCGGGAACCTCCCGGTACCAAGCTATGATCGATAAGATCGGTGAGAAACTCGGATGTACCAGCCTGAAATACCAGGAACTTAATGATCTTGTGGAATCCATTGGCCTCCCGAAGGAGAAGCTTTGTACGCATTGCTGGGACGGCTCAAGTTACTTTTAGCCAGCTTCCTGTTCAGTTATTTTCTTACCTCTGAAAATTAAGACTCCGGGTTAATAAAAACATACCGACAGGTCATTCAACATTCCGTTTAAAAAAATACCGGCTTATAAATATTCCCTGTTCGTTTTTATCCGAGGGGCTTTGGGTACCGGTAATGACCTTATCAAATTCCCAGCCCTGACCTACCAGGTCGTTGATTTTTCTGGTAATGGTGGTGTTGTTGTTGGAAATATTGTTGAAATTAATTCCAACCATGCTGTAAAAATTCTGGAGGTCCTCTTCTGTTTTCGTCCCATCGGGCATTATAGTAATCATTTTAGACCGTCCAACTCCGCCCGGAATGATTGATTCAATGGTTGAAAATTGCATATAAACCACTTTTGAAGGCGGGGATACGGCAGATTGAAATGCAACGATGGTGACAAAAATAGCTGCCACAGTAAGAAATAAAATCCAGGGAATGAATTTGTTCGTTTTCATGGGTAAAAGAATTTGATTTAATGATCAGTTTCTTATTGAAATTTTTCATAGAAAAGTAAGGGAGTTATGACTTTAAAACCTCCTCCCGGAGATTTGTTTGAAGGATTATTGTTGGATCAAATTTAACGAATAAAAAGGAATTTCCATTTGATTTATTACGACTTTCCAAGATAAATATCATGATTTCCGATTTTATATCTATTTTTATCTATTCTATTACTAATGAGATGATTTAATATCGAAACGATTGTAGCATCATACACCGGTAATAAATCTATTACAATTTAAAAACCAAACTCAGTGAAAATCATATAAAAATGAAAATAAACGAATCAATTAAAATGACTTTCCCAAACAAACTGAATTATTCCTTTCTGGTTCAGCTGTTTGTCAGAGAAATTGCAAGAATGATTGGATTTTCCGGCGACGAACTGGAACAAATCGATATCGCCATCGAAGAATCGGTCTCAAATATCATGGTTCACACCGGGGATGAAGAAAATCCCACCTTCGATATCGTGTGTGAAAAAATACCTGGCGGGATAAAAATAACCCTGAAAGAAATGGGTATCCCATTTGATCCTGATCGTATAAAAAAATATGAATTATCAAAAAACCTGGATGACCTATCTACGGAAGGACTGGGAATTTATCTTATCAAGAAGGTGATGGATGACCTTTCATTTCACAACCTTGGACCAGGAGGTAAAGAAACGGTTATGATTAAATATCTTCCTGATGCACCGGCTCTGAAGGAAGAGTCGGAAGTCGAGGCGGTCCGGCAACCGCCTGGTGTCATCGGCGAAAAGATCGAATACGAAGTGAGAGGGTTGGATGAACATGAAGCCATTGAAGTTTCCCGCTGTGCTTATAAAACACATGGATATACCTTTTTCGATGATCATATCTATTATCCCGAACGGTTGGTCCAGATGAACAGAAGTTCAGAAATGATCTCCGCAGTCGCGGTCACCAAAGATAATGTTTTCATGGGTCACGGAGCATTGCTCTATCAATATCCGGAGGACACCATCGCTGAGTTGACGTTCATTTTTGTGAACGTCGAATTCAGGGGACAGGGAGCGTTGAACCGGTTGGTTGATTACCTCTTTCAGGTTCCGAAAAAACGGGAGCTCAGGGGAATTTATGCCTATGCAGTGACTAATCATATTTTTACGCAAAAATCGATGATTAAATTCCAGATCAAGGATTGTGGAATCCTACTTGCTACAAGTCCCTCTTCATGGAAATTCAAAGGAATTTCGAATGATACATCACAGCGTATCAGTGTGGTTCTCTCTTTTAAATATATATCCCTGCCCGTTCCAGGTAACATTTTTGTACCGGAACATCACATGACCATGGTCCGTAAACTTTATGACAACCTGGGAGCTGCTCATAATTTTGTGGTCCCTTCCACCAACGAAATCCGGTATGATCTGCAGGAATCAATACTTAAAACCGGAGTTAATGAGCTGGAAAGCTGTGCCGAGATCTTCGTCACTGCCTATGGTGCCGATATTATGCACCAGCTTCGTAAAACCTTAAGAGGTTTCTGTGTACAGCAAATTTCAGCTATCAACCTCTTCCTGAAATTGAGTGATCCGCTGACATACGCGTTGACGGCATCGTTTGAAAAAATGGGTTTTTTCTTTGCCGGCATATTGCCGGAATCAAGAATTGGCGATGCCCTGATGTTGCAATACTTGAATAATGTAAGCCTGGATTACAGCAAAATCCTTCTGGTGACAGATATTTCCCGGGAGTTATTAGACTATATCAGGAAACACGATCCGAATATCATCGACTGAAACCAGCGTAAACATGATTGTCGTTTATTCCCCTCATCATATTTTGCATAATCCTCCTAAGGAATTCATCTCGAACCACATGGAAGCTTACGGAGAATCACCGGAAAGGGTAGAACTCATTTACGAGGCACTGATGGATCTTCCCCGGGTTATCCTCACCCGTGCCGAAGAATTCGACATGAGGCACTTCCTGAAAATCCATGCTTCCGCTTATCTCGAATACCTGCAGACCGCCTATGGGGAATGGATTGCCGCCGGATTATGGACAGAAGGCATCATGCCGGAGTTTTTTGCCCTCGGTAAGCTACGCGACCATCCCCCTTCAAAAAGTCCGGAAGGCAAAGCGGGATATTATATGACCGACAATTGCTCCATGATCGTAAAAGATACGTGGGAAGCAGTCAGGTTTTCCGGATTTACGGCACTTACAGGAGCAAAGTATTTGCTCAAGGGCGAATCCTGTGTGTTTTCATTGTGCCGACCACCGGGGCATCATGCCGGATTTGATTACGCGGGTGGTTATTGTTTTGTCAACAATGCCGCGCTTGCAGCAAAATTTTTGCAGGATCAGGGGCGTTTGAAGCTGAATAATAGTATGAAAGTGGGGATCCTCGATCTTGATTTCCATCACGGGAATGGAACACAGGATATCGTTCAGCGCTTAGAGAATATTCTGTTTGTTTCCATCCATGGAGATCCGGATCATTCATATCCGTATCTTACCGGTTTTGAATCGGAGAATACATCGAAGAACGTCAATTTCCCCCTTCCTCCCGCAATTACTGATGAAGATTATCTTAAAGTATTCCTCGATGCTATTTCCATTATGGCACACTTTGATGCCCGGTATCTCATCATTTCATTTGGGGTGGATACCTATGAGAAAGATCAGCTCGGAAATTTTAAATTATCTTCGAAAATCTATACTCGTCTTGCGGAATATATAATCAGTGAATTGAATATCCCGGTACTGATTGTGATGGAAGGAGGATACAATATCGAGTTTCTTGCAAGGAATGTATTGTCATTTCTGACGCCTTTTATCAATAGCCAACACTGATCATAAAAGAAACATGAAATATCCGACCATTCGTGGTTCATTCTGACTGTGGATAATAATGGATATTCCCTATGACCATAAAAAATTACAATTAGCGCAAAAGTGATCAAATATTAACAGTCCTTTATCATTATAAAAAAACCATACATTAAAGTTATACCTTTACAGGCACGCTTTTCGCTGACGGTTTACATTGAGAATTTACTTACTAAACAGGACAACATATACTCACATTTTAACTAAAATTTACACCAATGAAAAAATTATTGTTTTTATTATTGTTTGCGGTTGCAGCCGTGGCAACAACTTTCGCTCAGGTTTATCTCGGAGCGACCAAAAAAGAAATTATAGAGGCCGTTAAGCCTACTGCAAAAAAAATTGAACGACCCGAAAAATCAAATGATCGTTCATATACCATTGGGGTGCAATTTGAAGACGGCTATGGTACATTCAGCTTCACAGAAAAAGATATCTGTAATTACTTTATCATAGGCGAAAAATATACCGATGCCGAATTCAAATCATTAAGTGAAAATTTTGATGAAAAATTTTCAAGGGTTGAAAATACAAAACGAATGATCTGGAAAGATTATGATGTCAAATTTGACGAATTTATTTACTATTGGGTTCTTGTCAATCATGAAAGTGAACTGATATTTTTGGTAACCATTAAGCAATCAGACTACGAGATCTATGAACAAGCTTTACTTAAAACATTGTTACAATAAATCTTTTTTACTCTATTATCTTCGCAGTCAATATCATTCCGAAAGAGCAGTCGTTGATTATTTTGCATTGCCAAATTCCTGAACCCACTGGTACATTCCTTCATGCAATCCGGCAGAATAACATGCCCCATGAGTCCAGACAGGATTTAATATATTCTCACGATGACCATAGCCCGGTATCCCGCTGTCAATTAAAAGCAGGATCAGGATTTCCCGGGCCGTCGGTTCAGGATATTTGCCAGCCAGATTCTCATTTCCATCCTTCATTTTTGGTGAGTACTTTTTGATGCGATCCCATGGCCAGGAACCGTCACTTCCGCGGTGACCCAGGCTCCAATGATGAATGGTTTGATCACCGGCATGTTTGACGGCAGCTGAATAAAGTCCTTTATCAGGCTGTAAAATACTTAAAGGCTTCATCTTCTTTAGCTCCTGAATCAGGTCCTCAATGGCCTTCAACTCTTCTTCATTTATATTATTCCATACGGTATCTGTTTTTACAAGCTTTTCCCGGCCATCGATTGTTTCATATGATCTTGAAATGGAATAACTCTTTTTCCCTTTTCCGTATTTTGCTACCTCAAGCCTTGCTTTATCATACTCTTCCTGCAGATATTGGATATAGTTTGAAGGATCGCTGCGAAGGAGATTGATTTCACAGATCATTTCTTTCTCAATTTGCTTCATATAGGAGCAATTTTGAGCAGTGTTAAGCTTGGAGGTGTTTTGACTGAAACAAAAAGGGGAGAAAATAAACCAAAATATGACGATCAAATGTGATGGCTTCATTCTGAACTCTGTTTTGAGGTGAATAGAATATTTCGCACTTCTCTATTTCGTCCTGCGGCGGATATCGCTGATCGTATTGACCGGGGTTTCCGTAATGACCATATTATACAGCCAGGAGGGAATATTTCCTGCCGGATCCGCAAAACCTTCCAGGGTCAGGCGTACATGGTCGTTGTCCAATGGCTGGATAATCCATTTCTGCCAGTAGTCCCGGATCCGGACAAGGTTGCCGTTTTCAGGAACAAGTTTCGGATTTGACTTTGCCGATATGATCACTGAACCATCCGATGTGTCATGGATAATGGCAACTTCCACGCACAGATCACGGTCATAGAGAGGCCATGGGATACCGTAAACGAGGTAATAACTGAACGATTTATCTTTTTCCGATGATAATACCCGAAATTCCTTGATACTTTTATCCCACCGGTCGGTACTCCTTACATTTCCGAGAAGGGTATATACTTTATCCAGGCTTGTGGTAAGATCGGCAACCCCCTTGAATGATTTCAGAGAATTGTTCCTGGTTTCGGAGGTGTAAACTTTGATCCCTTCTTTTTCTTTTACGAATTTCCATGACTGGGAAAAAAGTTCACCCGCCATAAAAACAGAAAAGAACAAGATCAGGCAAACTTTTATAATACCTGTGATTCGTGCTCCCGGACATGAAATAAATCCCAGATCAACAATATGCATCAGTCAAAGATAATTATTTCTAATGTAACGTAAAACCGGGTTGCCACATTGTGCGTGTAGAAAATATCCGGAGCCAGATTGAAACCGGGATCACTCTGGTGGCAAATCCCGTTCACGTTCATGTCGCCTTTCATGGGGAGGATTTCAGCGGACATATAATGTGATTTGTCAGGAATTTTTTAAGTACCATTGGATATCTTAAAAATATTATGCGGATATTTGCATGAATAGGTTGTGATATATGATACAACCAAATGATTTTTGGGGATAAGAGCCATCATAAGACAGGAATTTACGACTATCTGATCCCATACACTCCAATACAGGCACAACCGGGTAGCGGGTAGAAATGAGTTACGGACAAGTTCACCAAAAAAAATGTCAAAACCTGGGCTGACCCCCCAAAATGATAGATTAAAAGGAGTGGAATCCGCTCCCACAAAAAAGAAGAGCTACAGAAAAATATTAAAAAGAAAAATTATGAAACTTATACACAACGAAAAAACTTTAATACTAATATTGGTATTAGTATTTTTATCTGTTGCAACTTATGCACAAAAAGGAATGAACATTCAAATTTCAGTAGGCCCGGGAATGTCGATGGGTGGAAAATTTGAAGTTCCTTCTGATATCATAAGTATCAATCCAAATTGGACTGCAATGAAAAAATCATTTACTTTTGGAATGGATGCAGGAGCTTCTTTCGGTTATAATTTTGCTGATGAAATGGGAGTAAGTATGGGTTTGTTTTATTCAAAACAAGGTCAACGTTATAAGGATTATACATGGATCCTGGGCAGTGATTTTGTTACCTGGTCAAGATCAGTTTCATTAAATTACTTAAAAATCCCTATTCAGTTTAATTATATTCTTCATCCAAAACAAAAAATATCCTTTACTGCCTCCGCTGGTTTTTATCTTAGTTTTCTTCTTGGATATGTTGATAAAAATTCAATGATAGCTTCGGATGGTTCAGATATAACCGCTACAGCCAAAGGAAAAACTTATACGATGTCCAGTGGCTCTTTATCGGAAACTGCTGATTTCAAAAATGGGAAACCCTATAAGTCAGCAGATTTTGGTTTTTTATTAGGTGCAGGAGTACAATTCAACTTGACAGATAAAATTTCGATCCCACTGGGACTTTTTTATCAGGTTGGATTTATCGATGTGAAAAACAAAACTTGCCAATATACGGATAGCTCAGGTGATTCGTATTTATTCTGGCAGGACTCAGATGATACTAACCCTAATGGTACTCTTGCCTATCATAATTCTTCGTTAGAATTAAAAATTGGAGTAAAAATCAATCTCTGAGGGCACAAGAATAAAAAGTTTGCAATCCAAAACTGAACATACCCGAGCAGGCACCCGGTGAGCTATCTGCTCACCGGCGTACCTCTCACATAGCCCCTACCCTGCTACCTGGCACCGTTTCTTACCTTACCTTGAAAACGACACCCGATCTGTTGCGCCGGGCGATTTTAAAGCCGGGATATGATGCCGATACCATTCAAGCCGATCCGGTAGCTTACCGGAAGTTGCCGGCGTGCTGTAAGAAGGATGCCCCGAAACATTAAAATTTTATCTTCAATGAAGTTTTCTCCGGATTTTTGATACTATCTTAGCGGTTGATAAATGATGACCGAAGCAAAAAACAAATCAATATATTCCTGCAATGAAACCAATAACGCGTTTGATTTTTTTAAGTCTTATCATTTCCGTTGCCGTCACATCCTGTAAAAAAAATTCCCAGACCTATAAGCCAATGGATTCCCATGAAGGCGGAGAACTTTATCAGAGTCCGGCAGGTAAATTTTATATCGCACAGCTACCGTATGGCACTGTATCCACACGATGGGAACTGGCGGTTCGCCTATAACGAAGGAATGGCATTCATAATTATCGGGCAGATAGGAATAGTCAACATTGTCGCGGTTCATTTCTACGCGACCAAAAGGCACGTCATAAGTGGCATCAAAAGAACGGTCCATATTGACCGGGAAAACAATGCGCAGCTCCCGGGCTTTTTCTCCGGTCCAGTCTGTGATGTCAGCTTCAACGATCAGTTCGCGGGCATGTTTGTTAAGGATAAACCGTTCGCGTAAAGTGAAATATTTCATTTTAGCTTTTTTTTCGACAATATACCGGAGCGGGCTCTCAACTGCACGGATAGTGTTGAATTCATGCAGACTGGTTTTGTCGAAATCGTTCATGTTCACCGGTTCCTGGTTTTCCCAGGCCACGGTGGGCGCTTCCATCTGGATGACTTCTCAGCCAAAAAATTTTTCGGTTTTAAGCACTTCCCGTTTCCTGACTTTGTCGAACATTCCGGTGATGCCGCCTGGGCCGAACATCACCCTGATCAAGTCGTTTTCAATCGAATCGCCCCCGATCTCCCGGTATCCCCTGGGAAAGTCACCAACTTCCGAAACGTAATAGGTTTTATAACCGGCCGGAGGAATATCAATCGCCATCAACGCCAGTTCTATTTCCTGTTTTTCAGGCGAATGACGGATCCGTTCACAGGTCACTTTATTGCCTTCGGCGTCTTTCAGTTCCAAACCTTTCCAGTTTGGCGGATAGTTTATCTGTGGGTCGATGGCATTCAGACTGGCAAAAAGGGCCTCGGCTTTCAGCAAGGCATTGTGTCCCTTTCGTCCCATCAGCAAACCGTCGCGATGCCCGGGCTCATCGTAATAAGCCCACGACATAGGCCAGTCGCCCTTCACTGTCTCGATGTTCAGTTCGCCCTGTCCGAAAAATTCCTGCAGTATTTCATTCGGTTCGGTAAACGCCTTTACTTTGCAAAGGCCGGTGTTTTCTTCTCCCGAACCGTTCCAGATCTGCTCAATTGTAATTTTCAGCTCCCGCTGATAGAAATATTCATCTGACCGGTGGCAAAGATCATCGCTGTCGTACCCTTGACCGTTTCATAATCCAGAGGATTCAGGGAACCGACAAGGATCGCTCCTTCCTGAAGCCTGATGGATACACCGGATTTCAGATGAATGCTGCCGGTAACATATCTTCCTACTGAAAAGACCAACCAACCGCCACCGTTGTCATGAATAAAATCAATGGCATACTGGATCGACCTCGTATTCAGGGTCGCTCCGTCGGAACAGATACCGAAAAGGGAAGCTTGATAATCTTTAGCCCGCAGGAGCGGCGAAGAAATAATGAACAGAATGATCAGGAATGATTTCAATGATCTCATAAACACGGGGTTGGAATTCCGGACCAGCAAACCCGATGGATCGTTGCCGGTCTCCTGACACCCTTCAAATGTAGTAAAATAAAACCGGGACCTGGAAACATTCCCATTCCGCTGATAACACAACCGATAGCAGATTCAAATCGTTCCCACACAAAAAAAAACGGTACAAGTGCGATCAAAAGACGATCTGTGATTTAAACTTCCACGTCGATTTTCTTCATTTTCCTGGCCTGGGAAAGCTTTAGGCAGCCATAAGCGACTCCCAATGCCAATAATATTCCGGCGCCTCCGTCGATGGGAGCACCAACCGGACCGTTGACTCCTCCTCCGCTGGGATCAGAAGGTGGTGGAGGGGGTGATTGAGCAATGATATTTACCGAAATAAAAAAACATATCACAAACAAAATAGATTTCAGGTATGTTTTCATGGTTTAAATATTTTGATTTATGATTTTGCAAATATATTGTTTATTTTCAGAAAAAATCCGAAGGAGAAATACTCCCCTGATTGGTGGAACTTCGATACTGGATCTCTTTGTGATATTCATATTTTCCTGGTACAGTATCTGGCCCGTGACATTATACAGGATAACCGTTACCGGGTCGTTTCCCATTTCCGGGATTTCAAAGAAAATTCTGCCGGACAAAATAAATGCGCTTCCTTCAACTGTTGTGATGTTGTTAATCCCCATTGTTTTATTAATATGAAGAAGAAACCTGTCGATGGGATTGGTCTGTTCATAAGTAAAAACATATACGGGTTGCTTCCTCAGGTTGATCATTTTCTTCAGCGACTGGTCCTCAAGGATAATGAATACATTATCATCAAAAGATTCTATTGAATTGGCGGTTAGCGTGATTTCGGAATTGCTGTTGAGCGAAAAACGAAGTGGAATGGTCATCTCGTTCGTAAATAAAGGCAGTGAGTTGATGGCAAGATCGTTCCCTTCCTGGTCTGTTGAATAGAATTGTGGAGCATCTTCTCCCCCCTGAAGTTTATTGGCATCATATTCCGCATCAAAACCACAGGTGGCGCCATTCCTGAAATGAATTGCCAGTTCATCGAATGACTGGTTAACAGCCGCAACAGATTTGATTTTGATCAAATTTTGTATCTCTGTTGTGCTCTTCCAGAAAGCCTGTGTGCTGTGAACCCTCACATCATCGGTCGTCGAAAGTTGTTGTGAACTCTCTGTTGCCTGAATAATGAAAGCCTGTCCCACCGGAATATATTGTGTTCCGTCATTAATTCCTGTTGTGCCATTCCAGATTGCATAATTGTTCGAGTTTGATTCCTTACCGGCTGGCCAGAAATAGATGGTGCCGGCAATGTTTTGCTTGGTCCAGCCGGAAATGGCATTCCAGTCAATTGCGGAAGGATAAGGATTGGGAACCAGGTTGTAGCCATAACCTGAATTATAACTGGTAAGAGCCGTAAAGGATCCCGTGTTTAATGTTCCGGTAAAGCTGTAAGTATTGTTTTCTCCGGGATAATAAATCATATATCCCCGGGTCAATTCCAGGGGTGTGGTTGTAGAGGTTCCTAAATTAACCCATGAACCCGAGCTCTGATCAAACTTGCAAAGGTATGAGCCAAGAAACAGATTACTTGTCGGAGATGTGATGTTCATCGGGATGGAGACAAAATGATACTTCATGGCGGTCAGTGAAGCGCTACCCGATATATATAGTTTTACAGTGGCTTCAACCCCTGATATGGAATGTTTAAGCGAGCCGGTGCCTGTCGCGTCGCTGTTTACTACAAGTCCTCCCGTTCCGGCGTTGTTGGTTAAAGTTCCGTTCACCGTAAGCCCCATGCCAGGCCCGATAGTTAACGTAGCGCCCGAAGCTATCGTCAGGTTGTTGCATACAGCCGCATCGCCCGATAAAATAACAGGATCTGTAGTTTGATCTTCTATAATCACATTGTCTGTGCTTTGCGGAATTCTCCCAACATTCCAGTTTGTTGTTACATTCCAGCTACTGGAAGTAGCTCCCGTCCATCTGGGGTAAAACACATCGGAGGAGATCCATTCCGGGTCGTTATATAAAGTGGCGTCATTGCCGTTCCCGCTGTTATCGGCGAGAGTAGAACCACTTCCTTCATTCATATTGTAATTAACCTTTAGTCCCGATTCCGAACCGGTAAGTTGGTTATACATATTCGACTGTATGTCTGACTGGCTCCGAGCCACATTCCAGACCCTGAACTCATCCATTTGAATTTTGGCATGACCGCCATCCCAGTAATCACAACACAGATACAGGTTTTCCGAACCTGATGGAGTATAGGCTGTGGTGGAGATATCCCATTGAAGTGCCCCGTTGACATACACCGAATATTGTCCGTTGTTCAAAACAAATGCAATATGGTACCATTGATCGGTCGTCATGGTGTATTCTGTATTTACATCGAATAAAGCATTATCGCTGCTCGTATTTAAGTTACAATAAACCTTGATGCTGGAATTATCAATCATTAGCAAAAGGCGTTTCCGGTTGTTATCCTGTATGGTATGTAAATCAAATACAATATTAAAACCGGGCGCTGAAGGTAAAAGCTTCGCCCAGGTTTCGTAAGTGAACGTGTTTCCTGAACCCAGGTTCTGAACAGAACTTTTCAAACCATTATCGTTTGATCCGTCAAACTGTAAAGCATAATTCGTCTGGGTATACGATGCAATGGAACATACCCAAAGAATGATAAGAATTGCCATTGTCTTTTTCATATGCGTTACGTTTAAAAACAATAAAGACTATGTCTGGAAGTACATCATCAAAATTATATATTGGAAATGTCCATCTCAAAATAAATTTGTTCGGAATTTACAATTTGGAAAATTCCGAACAAACTTATTAACCTGAAAATCATAAAAATAGAAAAACAGGGGGGGGATATTAAAAATCAAACAATGGAAATGATCTATCGATTCAGCTTTCTTATATGATTTCTGTATGTTGCAGGACTCATTCCGGTAAATCTTTTAAATACTGTATAGAATGTTGATTTTGAATTAAAGCCACATTGTTCAGCCAGATATTCAAGAGTAAACCGGTCATTGGTGGTTTGAGCCAATAGCCCGCATAATTCCTCTACCCGGTATCGATTGAGCAAATCGTTGAAAGTAATGTTTTTATGATGATTGAGATAGGCCGATAAATAGGTTTTATTACTTCCCAAAATATTTGCCATTTCATGAAGCGTGATATCCTTTTGAAGGAAAGGTTTTTGGGTTTGCATCAACTGATTCAACTGTTCTTCTAAACGGTTTTCTATGTCAGCAGGTAATGTCCTGAATATTATCTTGTTTTCTTTCAGCCGCAGATTATCCTGGATTCTTTCAACCAATATCCGGTGAGCTTGTTTTATACGTTGATACTGCATGAGGATGATGACCAGGACAATAGAAATCAGAAAACACAATACAACCACAACAAGAATTATCTTCCGTTGATACTGTATTTTTATAAGGTCTTCAAGCACTTGAAATTTCATGGTTTGCTTACTTTGTTCCGTGGCGGCAAAAGCAATCAGTAACAATTCCTGAATCCGTTCCGAAGAAGCTTTAAAAATCAAGAGGCTGTCTTTTATTTGCCTGGAAACCCGGGCGTACCGGTTAGCATATCTAACCAGACCAAGTCTGAGAAACATCGCGGAGAGAGAATCAGCAAATAGCTGTTTGTTTTCAGGGTTCTTACTATCCTGTAAATATTTCATTGCCCAGTCGGCATTTGTAATCAATGAATCCGTATCAGGAAAAAGTTTGTCATGCAATGCATGGTTTTCGATAAGCCTGATTTTTGCCACTCTGTTCTTTGAAAGTTCAGCATGTTTCATTCCCAGATTGAAATTCTCTTCCGACTTTCTAAATTCGCCAATTCTATAATAATAATCGCTCAGAATTGCATGAGACTTTGCCCGGACAAACTGCCAATCGCGGTAAACAGGGCCAATATTCCAATTTTTATCTTTTTGCTCATGTTGACAATATTGATCCAGTATGGCAATAGTCTTTTCAGATAATTTTTTTACTGAATCACCGTTTCCCTTTTCCAGGAAAAGATCAGCCATATAACTATAATTCTGCGCATTAAGAATATTATTATCACCATAAACCAGACGATTAACCCTTCGAAAATAATCCATAGCTGAATCGGAATCTTTGGTATGCTGAAAAGCAAGTCCTGTGTTCATAAGAGCAACAAGACGGCCATGTGATTTTTCGTTTTGATGGTCTATTCCCATTGCAATCCTGTAAAATGATATTGCATGGGAGTAATAGTGAAGATTGTAAAAAAGATTCCCCATATCGATAAATGTATAGGAATTAAGAAGAAATTTTTCGGGATTTTTTAAATATATTCCTATCGCCTGTGCCGCAAAATCAATCGCCTTTATGTTATCAGGTTTATAATTCTGGTAATATTCTGCCAGACCCAACAAAAGATAAAACTTTCTTTCAGGATAATCAAAAGTGTCAATTTCCTTTAATGTCAATAAGAGCAATACCTCAGCCGAATCGGGATTGGTTATGTAATAATTTTGAATTCGTGCGTTTAGAGAATCTATTCTGTAATTTATCGCCTGGTAATATTCAGGCCTGATGATTTCATTTACCTTTTTTAAAGGACAACCAGAAAACAGCAACAACAGTAAGAATATGATAAAAACAAAACCAATGTTTCGCTTCATGATAATGATCAATCAGTATTAAAAGTAAATTTTAATTCGTATTCAAGAAGATCGGGATCTTTCCCTTTTACGTCATCGATGCTGGTAATCCCAATGTTCCAAAGGTCATTGGCAATGGATTTGCCAATTGAGGGAATGGTCATTAGTTCCCTGATGGATTGGTTCTTTGTCAATACTATTGATTTAATGTGAGTTTTAGTAGCCAAAGGTATTAAAACAGTTGAAATCAATTTCGAATTTCATACATGTCTGTTCTGGTACTATGGCTTCTGCTGACTCCTGGCCGTTCATTCATACATCGCTGTATGGATTGTTGGTTCTGAAAAAAACATTCCCAACGTAAAGGACACCCTTGCCTTTGGCTAATGATTCCTACTGCCAAGTTCATAGCGGACTTGCACCGCCAAGTTATCGCCCATGCCGGGCGTACAAGTAAAAACCCACGACTGCCGTGGGTTTTAGCGGTGTCTCAGTACTCTTAACTGACCAATCATCTACCGTTTCACTGTGGAGTGCTGCATCAATTCCTTCTTTTTCCACATGTTCAGGTACTTTCACGGGTGTGATAAATTGACGATGAGCATGATATAATTGAAGATATTTGTACTGCATTTTATCCTTTTAATTTTATATATCTTGTAAAGAACCATTTATATCTTTTAATAATATGTAAGAAAAGAAAAACAATTAAAATTAAAGTTAGTTTATCGTGTACTTCAATAAAAAAGATTCGAAAAATACTGATATTTCCCGATAAATCAAAAAACCAGGGAATAAGACCGGTAATGGCCACCAGCAGAAACAATACCGATAATATAACTACCTGTCTGTTTTTACCAATCAGATGTTTAGTGATAACACCCTTATACCATTTCCAATGGACATATATATGATATATTATAAGCAATAAAAAGAGAACAATAATAGATTTATGGATCGTTGACCAGACAGAATAGTTAAATCCACATACAATTTTGTTTGTATCAATCTCCCTAAACTGTTCATATTGTATTGATTGTGAATGTATTCCACGAGATTCAATTTGTTGTTCATAAGGTCCGCCCATATGAAATCCTATTTGCAGCACCAATCCCGAGAAAACCACTACCCATCCGGAAATAAGTAATAAATTATTGATAATAAAATTATTGAAAGCACTTCGTATTAGCCTTTCCGTTTTTTGTTTTGTCCGGTCAATTATTGAATAGGCGCCGTGTTGGCATATGTTAACGCAATTAAAACATCCTGTGCAGGTACCCGGTTCAACAATCAGGGCGTGTTTATGCCACGGCATATCTACCTTATTAATAACCTGATTTGAGCAATTATTAATACATGTCCAGCATGCCTTACATTTTCGTGTGTCGAGTTGAACATATGGAGTTCTGATATGTTCTCTGTTAAAGAAACCCGGTTTCATATTGGTATCATTTTTTTGCAAAAATACACCAGCCAGAAGCATTATAGCGATAACAATTGTTAAGAAAAGCCACTATTTTCTGTTTCTGATCCTGCTTAACGAAATGGGAGTAATACCTAAATACGAAGCGATATAATGTTGCGGGATCCGTCTTATGATTTCAGGATGGTTTTTAATTAAATCCTCATACCGCTCCTGGGGTGAATCTTTAATCCTGGAAAGAAAAAGTTGGGAATAATTTCTGAACCGTTGAAAAAGAATCTCATGAAAACTTTCCTTCATCTGAGGAAAGAATTGTTGGAGTTGTTCGAAATTTTCTTTGCCGATTGAAAATATTGTCGAAGGTTCGATGCTTTCAAGCGTAAACATACTTGGCTGGTTGCTTAAAAAACTTTCAATTGAAGCAACGGCTTGTCCTTCAAAAAAGAATTGAAAGGTTATATCCTTTCCATCTTTATTAAACCATAAGCGTAAGCAACCTCTCTTGATAAAATGAATATGATTTGATATTTCTCCCTCCTTCAGCAAGACTGTCTTGGAAGCAATTTTTCTTTCAACAAATGAATCCTTAAATTGTGGATAATTTGCTTTGTCTTTATTTATTTTGTCAATTAATTGGTGAAGCATATTCTGTAACGTATTTGTTTTCAATATACCGTACAACATCATATTATCAGGTATATGGCCGATATTTTTCTTATGATGCGAATTTTGTGGTCATCCTCCTGACTTTTCAAAAATATATCATAAAAATAGGATAAATTCTGACTGGCTGGAGCAGGTTGATTTTGCAAACCAATCAAAAACGCGAAGTGGGTTTGCTGAATACCATATCTTACCTTTTCCTTTTAAAGAAAAAAGTTTGTAAATCGGAAAAATAATCATTTATTTACATCTTAAAATAGAAAAAAGTACTTTTAACAAATTTCAAATGAACAGTACGAATATGAACCCGTTTAAATTTATTATACTTCTGTTATTATTGGGGATATCAATTCAATTATCGGCAAAGGATTATAAAGCATCGCTGTTCGGTATTAAATCCGATGGTATAACTTTAAACACCACATCCATCCAAAAAGCCATTGATTATATCAGCGAAAATGGCGGTGGCAGATTGATCTTTTATGTAGGACGGTATCTTACCGGTTCCATTTTCATGAAAGAAAATGTTACAATACAACTCCAGGAGGGTGCTATCATTGTTGGTTCTACCAATCCATTCGACTATGGAAAAGTTTTAGCTCAACCTGCGCTTATCCTTGCGCAAAACCAGAAGAATATCGGCATTACGGGTAAGGGAGTCATCGACGGACAAGGGTTCATTGTAGCAAATAACATAATTGATTTAGTCTATAAAGGATTGATCCGGGACAATCTGACAGATGACAGGCCAAGTGCGAGTCGTCCTTTTGATATTTATTTTAAAGGATGCAGTAATGTAATGATCCAGGGGATTACCCTTAAAGACCCCTGCGCCTGGACCCTGGTAACCGACCAATGTAAAAATGTCGTAATCAATCAAATTACTCTTGATGCGAAAGCATACTGGAATAATGACGGAATTGATATTGTTGACTGTGATAGCGTGAGCATCACAAATTCATATATTGACGCTGCAGATGACGGAATATGTTTAAAATCGCAAGACCCCGGTTTTATTTGTCAAAACGTTTATATTCACAACAATACGATACGCTCCAGCGCCAATGGTATTAAATTCGGTACGGCTTCATTCGGGGGCTTAAAAAATGTCAAAATCATAAATAACCTTGTTTTTGACACTTATCGTTCGGCAATTACTCTTTCGTCCGTTGATGGAGCAACCGTTGAAAATATAATTGTTGACAGTCTGCGGTCGATAAATACGGGAAATGCAATCTTTCTCTGTATTGGTGAACGACAAAAGGGAAAAAAGGGCAAAATGAGCGACATCCGTATTTCCAACGTGTATGCCGAAGTTCCTGCTACCAAACCTGATGCGGGCTACCGTTACGAAGGCCCTGTGGAGGATATGCCACGCAATATTTCTCCTGCTTCTATTGTTGGGATGCCCGATGCCAGGATAGAGAAAGTTACCTTAAGAAATATTGAAATTCATTATCCCGGAGGTGGAAATGCAAATTTTGCTAAAGTTGGCCTGGATGAATTAGACTCAATCCCTGAAGTGCTGGCTAAATATCCTGAATTCTCGATGTTCAAGGAACTTCCGGCATGGGGATTTTATATCCGCCATGCAAAAAATATCGCTTTCGAAAATGTTACACTGATCTGTGAGAAAAAAGATTTCAGGACGGCTGTTGTTCTTAGTGATGTTCAGGGTGCTACTTTTAAAGCACTGAAAATAATCGCTGGACCGGGCACTGAAAAAAATCCTGTTTATTCTTATAAATCAAACGGGGTGGTTATTGAAAAATAGCAATTGAAGGATCTCGCATCAGAAAACGGAGTATTGTCAAAATCAAAATTACTGTTATGAAGGAATATATTGCATTAGACATTGGAGGGACCAAGTTTATGGCAGCCTCCTATACTGAAACTTTAAAAGAAATAAAACGTGTTAAATACGATACTCCCGAAGATTTTGATGAAGGAATAAATCTTCTTTTTAAAATGATCGGCGAAGTTTCGGAAAAAAGTAAAATAGGGGGCATCGGAGCTGCAATTGGAGGTCCGCTTGATCCTGTTAAAGGTATTGTGTCGCCTTTGCATCAGCACCAATGGAGAAATATTCCGCTGAAAGATATCATGGAAAAAAAATGGGGATGTTCTTTTAATGTTGATGTAGATACAAATGTTGCTGCTTTGGGTGAATATCATCTTGGAAAATATGAGCATGAAAAGTTCCTTTACATCACATTAAGCACCGGTATGGGAGGAGGATATATTATTAACGGTAAAGTTTACCGCGGTTTTAATGGCAATCATCCTGAAGTCGGACATCAGACCATCAATTTCAAATGCAAATATCCGGAAAAAGTCAAATGTGAATGCGGTTCACCCGATTGTATAGAAGCCCTGGTATCAGGAAATGCAATAAAAAGAATTTATAATAAACCGGCGGAAGAGCTTAACGTGGAGGAGTGGAGTGAAGTGATATATAACCTCGGACAAGGTTTAAGAAATATTGCAACCATTATGACTCCCGATATCATAGTTTTCGGAGGTGGGATTTCTTTTGGTGCCGGTGAGCCTTTTATACGAAAAATTGAAGCGGAAATGAAAAAGCAGTTAACGCTTGTAAAACCGCCACAACTCGCACTATCAAAGTTAGGATATGATACAGCCATTGCAGGAGCTGCCTATATTGCGATGAATGGATTTTAAAACAAAAATAATTTTAACGCTGTAAATTATGGATATGCAGAAACAAAAAGTAATTCCCGGTAAGTTATTCCCTGTGCTATTTGGTTTTTATGTGATGGGTTTTGTTGATATTATTGGCGCTGCAACAAAATATGTAAAAGATGATTTCAACCTGTCAAACAGCATTGCCAATACGTTACCACTGATGGTGTTTGTATGGTTTTTTATAATGTCAATCCCTACAGGTATCATTCAGGATAAAATTGGCAGAAGAAAAGCGTCCTGCATTGGTATCGGTCTTACCGGGCTCGGGATGATAATTCCGTTGATCTCTTACTCTTTTTATTCAGTCATAGCAGGGTTTATTCTACTTGGAATTGGTAATACCATCGTGCAAGTGTCATTAAATCCCCTGATGCTTTTTGTTTCGCCAGCCGAAAAATATACCGGTTTTCTGAGTTTGTCTCAGTTTATTAAAGCTATCGCATCTTTGCTCGGACCGTTGATCACGACAGCATTTTTTATCTATACCCAAAACTGGAAATACATATTTCTTGTTTATGCCATTCTATCGGCTTTATCATTATTATGGCTGTATTTTACTTATATAGAGGAACATCCTCAAAAAGAAGTAAGACCGACATTCAAAACATCATTCAAATTATTGTTTTCTGATAAGATGGTTTTCTTAATGGTACTTGGTATTTTTCTTTCTGTGGGAATAGATGTTGGAATGAACGTGAGCATACCGGAATACATGGGCAAGAAATTTTCCCTGTCGCGTGAATCGGCTACCAATATTATAAGCATTTATTTTGCTGCAAAGATGACCGGCACTTTTCTTGGTTCAATATTGCTGACAAGACTCTCAAACAGAAAATTTTTTATTTGGACCATGGTATTGACCCTTCTGGCGTTCGGAGGCATTTACAGCGGCATATCGAAAGATTTTGTGATCTCCATGATATTTATAGCAGGATTAGGCGCATCAAATGTATTTGCACTTATATTTTCGCTAACCGTACAGCGTATGCCCGAGCGTTCGAATGAGCTTTCAGGATTGATGATAATGGCTGTTTCGGGCGGAGCCGTGATCCCTTTGATAATGGGATTCGCTGTTGATGTTTTCGGAACAAATGGTAATATTCTTATTTTATCTTTGTGTGCCGTATATATATTCTTCCTGGCTACTATCAATATATCGAAAAAAAACATAGTTAACAGCACAAAATAAGGATTGGAATTAACCATTTCAACCCTTCACAGACATCAGTAATTCTTTAATTGGTATTTTTAAATCTTATTATTTCTACTGATGAAAAAACCGATATTGGTTCTGTTGATGTCAGCCAGCATCTTCATTGCAGAAGGACAAAACAGCAATACCTCCTTAACAGAGAAAAACGCGGGCAATCCTGCTGTTTTTGCAATAGGTCATGCGCATATAGATCCGGTATGGCGCTGGAATAAAGAGGAAGGATATGCAGAAGTATTTGCAACATTCCGGTCGGCCCTGGACAGGATGAAAGAATATCCGGATGTGGAATTTATTGCAAGTTCCGCACAATTTTATGAATGGGTTGCAAATACGGATGTCAATATGTTCAACGAGATAAAAAAAAGAGTTGATGAAGGCAGATGGAATATTGTCGGAGGATGGTGGATAGAGCCGGATTTGAATTGCCCTTTAGGAGAATCGCTTATACGGCAAGGACTATACGGACAAGCTTTTTTTCAGAAGAACTTCGGTAAAAAAGCAAAGGTTGGGTTTAACCCCGATTCGTTCGGCCATCCGTGGACATTACCGCAAATCCTGAATTCACAGGAAATGCCGGCTTATTGTTTTATGCGTCCGACGATCAATGAAAAACCCGATATACCGGCACCTGTATTCAATTGGCAAGGTCCGGACGGATCTGAAGTGATAGCCATACAAATAGCCGGTTCATATAATTACGGGAATAGCGAATATTTTGCGGCTTCTATTGAAAAAATAAGGGAGCGTTATACTAAATATCTTCCTGAAATAAATATATTCCCTTTCTTTTACGGAGTTGGCAATCACGGAGGCGGACCGACAATTGCAAATATCGATAAAATAAAAGAACTGGCTGCAGGTAAATATCCGAACATGCACTTTGGTACGCTGGAGGGTTTTGTCAGCCAAATCAAACCGATGCAAAATTCATTTTCAATAATTAATGATGAATTGCAGCATCATGCCCGCGGCTGTTACTCTGCTTGTTCAGATGTGAAGATGTGGAACCGTCAGGCTGAAATTGCTTTATTATCAGCAGAAAAAATATCTTCACTCACAACTGTACTGTTTAACATGCCGGATGAAACTGCACGGCTGAGAGAATCGTGGAAAAAAGTGTTGTTCAACCAGTTTCATGATATATTGGCAGGCACGTCAATCGAATCGGCATATATTGATGCACATAATGATCTCGGGTATGCCATGTCAGAAGCAAAAGATATTCAATCTACAGGCATGCAGGAATTAGTAATGAATGTAAATACCGCGGACACTATATTTAAAAATTCCACTCCTTTTATAGTTTTCAATCCATGCTCATGGGCTGTAACAACTTATATCCACGTAGAAATGGAAAAAAATGATAATAAGATTTCCCCTGTGCTTTATAATGCTGATGGAAAAGAAGTGCCCTACCAGGAAGTCAGAACGGCCGGTGCCAGGGTGAAGTGGAGAACCAGCGCACTCTTTGAAGCTGAAATACCTGCTTTCGGGTATGAAATTTTCAGAATGGATTTTAGTAATATGAAGAAACCGGTAAAATCAGTTGAAAAGTTGACGGTAACGGAAAATTCACTGGAAAATGAATTTGTAAAAATAATATTTGACAAGCAAACCGGCTACATAAGCTCTTATTTTGACAAAAAAAATACTCGTGAATTATTATCAAAACCCGGAGCTGTTCCAATCGTCCTGAATGATCCCGGTGATACGTGGGGGCATAATATCGAGGCCTATTACGAGGTAACGGGACGATTTGAAAAGCCAGAATTTACCATCCTGGAAACAGGTCCCGTGCGAGCCTCATTACAGATAAAAACGTACTACGGTAATTCGTTTATAATACAAAACTTTTCCTTATACAAAAATTCCGGGGAACTGGATTGCATGGTGACGCTCGATTGGCATGAAATACAAAAGATGCTTAAAATAAGTTTCCCAACGGTGTTGCCGAAAGGCAAACTGACTTATTCCATTCCATACGGATTTATCGAAAGACCGATGAACGGCAATGAAGAACCAGGTCAAACATGGATTGACATAAGCGGAAATGACACCCGGGGAGCATTTGGAATATCGTTGTTGAATGACAGCAAATGCAGTTATAGTGTAAAAAACGGAGATATGCAATTGACCGTTTTACACAGTGCCGCCTGGTCGCATCATGTTCCCGACACCATTTATGTGAATGATGGTTACCGGTACATGGAACAGGGGATTCATGAATTTACCTATAAGCTTATACCTCATAACGGCGACTGGCGGGATGGAAATATTGCCGGAAAATCAGAGGAATATTTGATGAAACCAATAGTATTTCTCACCAATAACCACACGGGAGTGTTGCCGAAAAAGAATTCTTTTATCACCCTCACCTGTAAAGGTATTTCCGTTTCAGCAGCCAAAATAGCAGAGGATGGAAACGGTTGGGTACTACGTTGTGTTGAACTTAATGGAAAAGTAACAAAAGCGGGAATCGAAATCAAGTCATTAAATAAGTCCGTTGATTTTACAATGAAACCATGTGAAATCAAGACCTTCCTGATACCGATCAACAAAATCGCCGGAGGATTAAAAGAAGTGAATGTCCTTGAGGACCAGTAATGGTTACTTTTATCGAATTATCCAATGATAATATAGATTTTTATCAATTATGTTAAATGATAAACCGTAATTTTTGTTATGATAAATAGAAAAAATGAAGATGGTATTCCTGCCAACCGTGCAGGAATAAACGGTCCTGAAAGAAGGGCGAACTGGCATGACGGATTTATTTTTGAGGACGAAAGTCTCATTTTCGAGCTGATCAGAGTCATGTCGAAAGCAACTGAGCACGGATCGGATATTGGGGAATCACTTGCTGCAGCTTATCTCATCAAACAAAAGGAAGGTGATCAGCAAGTCCTTCTTAACGCATGGTACGAAGTGTGGAGCAAACTGGGAGAGCGCATCGGGAAAATTGCCGACGAATGTCTGGCGAGCGGTCACAAGATAAGTGCACGGGATGCATACCTCAGGGCTTCCGAATATTACAGGAGCGCCGATTTTTATTTGCACGATAACCCGGTAAATCCTGCCATCCTTCAATTATGGGATAAGATGTTTTTCTGCTTTGAAAAGGCCAGAAAGCTTTCCATCCCTACCTTCGAATTAATTCAGATTCCCTACGAAGGAACCATGCTACCTGGTTATTTCTGCCCGGCAGGCTCAGGGAGTAAAAGGGCTCCCACGATCCTTATCCACCAGGGATTCGATGGAACCATCCAGGAGTTATATCTCGGTTATGGAAAGGATGCCGTTCGGAGAGGTTACAATTGCCTGTTGTTCGAAGGTCCGGGTCAGGGCAGCGTGATCAGGAAACAAGGACTTCCTTTCAGGTATGACTGGGAAAAGGTAGTGACACCGGTAGTTGATTATGCAATAAAGAGAAGCGACGTGGACGCAAAACGCATTGCCCTGATCGGACTAAGTATGGGGGGATACCTGGCGCCAAGGGCAGCGGCTTATGAGCACAGGCTTGCGGCGCTGGTTGCCAATGAGGGTATACTCGACAACTATGCAACCACCTATCAGCGGCTTGGTATGAACCGGGAAGAACTGATCAAGCTTGTCCGGGAAAAACCTGATGAAATAAATGCAGCATCCTTTAAAGCTATGAAAGAGAATATCACCTCTTTTTGGGCGCTGACGCATGGCATGTGGACGTTTGCGGCAAAAAGCCCGGCAGAGTTTTCCCTGAAACAGTCAAAGATGACACTCGTCGATTGCGCGCATCTCATCTCTTGTCCCACGCTGGTCATTGATTCAGATGCTGAGCAATTTTTCGGCGGACAGCCAAAAAAACTTTATGATGCTTTGCGATGTCCGAAAACCTATCTTGTTTTCAAAACAGGCGAAGGCAGCGAACTTCACTGTCAGGCAGGCGGACAACTCCTGGCCAATCAACGCATCTTCGACTGGATAGATAAGACATTCGCAGCCATCCATGGTTAAAGAAACCGTGAACATTGACAGCCAAAAGGTTAAGGAGGTCAAACGAAAATGGTAATCACCGTAAAAAGTTCCGAATAAAAATTTCAAATAAGATTACGCACTGTTTTGGACTCGTTATATTTTCTTATTTTTGAGTTAAAACCGACCGCTAAAGGGTGGCGCTGATTGCTCCGGAATCAGCGGAAAAGAAAGCTGAAATGTCAAAAGTAATCACTTTCATGTAATCTGGAATGATTCCAAAGTCAGATAATTTGTCAGTTAAGTGTACAATCCAGTACCGGTTCCCTGCCTGCCTTCGGCAGGCACACCCCTACCTTACTTGCCGGTTCATAAATCATTGTATTATGCAAAAAAAAGTTATATGAAGAATTCTGAAAGTTTCATTCCTGATTTAAAAGAGCTTGGACTTCTAACGCTGGGGTTTCTCCCATGGATGCTTTTTCTCTTCTTTTCCGGTCACACAATGTTGAGCCTGAAGATCGCTATTGTCATCAGTCTGGTTGCTTCGGTTACCATTGGTTTTGGCGATTTAAAACGAGGCTTTATCCTTCAATGGGGGACATGCATCTTCTTTTTTATTTGTCTCATCCTGGTTGATTTTCTGAATAATAAATGGATGGCCATGGAAATGGATTTAGTGTCAAATTTGGCACTTACAGTTATTATGTGGTTTACTGTTTTAATCGGTAAACCCTTTGCTTTGCAATACGCCCGGAGAGGTTTGCCAAAAGAACTCTGGAATGATCAAAATTTCATCCACGGTTGCAGGTTCATCACCGTGGTATGGGCCTGCCTGATGACCTTTGCGGTATTGATATCGATCCTCAAGAGAACCACCTGGTTTCCTTTACCCAAAGGAATTTATTTTTATATGACCATCTTAAATATTTTGGTTGGACTTGCTTTCACCACTATCTTTAAAAGGAAAAAACGGTTACAACGCGAACGTGCAAATCAACCGGCCACATAAAAGACAGCGTTTTTAACAAATACATTAAAATCTCAGAGGAGTTAAAAAGCAGGAAATGGACAGGACATGGGATGCAATCCCTGTTAAAAAAGACAAATTTTATTTCTTCTTTGTCAACTTTTTTTCATGTGTCAATACAAAAACGATGGAAAAGAATCTTCTGACAATTGCCCTGTTTAAACTGAAGGATCAAATCCCCATTGATCTTCAGTGGAACCTCGTTGATCCAGCCTTAAAGCAATCACACGCGTCACCTCTTTCTGTCACGAATTCAAATCACGCGTTTTACTTCTTTTTACTTAGCGGTATCGACTCAAGATAATAATCCGTCGGATCCCCATACCAGGAAGAGCCGTAAACACTGCTGAGAACAACGAGATTCCCGGCATCAAAAAAGACTGCAGTCGGATACCCTTTGCACGGATATGTATGCAATTCCGAATATCCGGGACAGGAATACTCGACAACATGTTTGTAGTTGGAACAACCAGCGAATAGGGAGGTTAAAGGGGAATTAAATGCAAATGCAGAATATTCATTATTCCCGTACGGGAGATTTTGTACAAGGTTCAGTGAATTTGAATAAACCGAGCCGGTTTTTGAAGTGATGAATCCCTGACCGTTAGGAAACGTTTCAAAAGCCTGGTAGGTATAACTGGGGGTGTTGTAATTAACATCATTCCAGCTGACGTAATGCCCGTTAGCATCATATTCAAAGGAGAATAACCAGGAGCTTCCAATCCCGAACAGTTTGGTATTGCTTCCCGCCACCAGCGCCAGATGCTCGGGTCTGTCATTAAGCCCTGTATGTGTAATTAAGCTCTTCCCCGCACGATCAAATACCTTCACGGCGTAATTGTAATATGAAGTATCGGCAACAACGAAGAGTTTTCCGTTATTATAGATGACCGAATAACATTTTTCACCGGCTTTGATCTGATCGGTTTTCTCCAGCGTATTTGCATCATAAATGTAGATCCAGCCATCATTTCGCGGAACATAAAGTTCTTCCATGCCGTTGAAAGTCCCGAGTGAACTGAATCCTAATGAGGCAAAAGTAAAAATCTGACGGCTGATCTCCCTTGAAGCATAATCCAGAATACTGATCTTCCCGCTGTCGTTATCAATGACATAAAGTCTGTGATTTGTATTATCCTGAAGTACATCTTTCGGATTAAATCTGAATTTCTTCATTTCAGGTCTTTCCAATGACCTGACGTTGCTGTATATTGCGGTAGTAGTATGATCTATTGAATTGTAAAACTGTCCCATGACCTGGTACTCCAGATAAGAATCGGCCGGTACAGCCATATCGATGAACGTAGTGGTGGAGGGATTAGTTATCGATTCAATGATTTCGTTGTAGTTGTAATGAGTCGTATCGGTCGCTTTATAATTCCGCCTGATGATATAATAACCCTTAAAATCACTGACGTTCAGTTTCGACCAAGTAATCCTTATGCTATCATTTAATTTCTGAAAGTCAGAGATGGTAATTTTCAAGTCAGACCAGGAAGGGGAGCTATTCGATGAATCGTCGTCTTTTTTACATCCGGACAAGAAAAAGAGCACTCCGGAAATCAGGATTAAAATAGTCGTTTTCATACTTTAATTTTTGAATGTTGTTACAGGAAAAACCAGAATTCAAAAATAGAAATTTTTTTTATACAATATAACCTTATAAAAATATATCATAAAATCCGGAGAAAGATAGCGATGGATCATTCTGCTTAGTTTAAAAGACCTGATGTCCCCTCTTTTTTTTACCAGGTTGACTCTCGCCAGGTAATCCAGCCAGAACTGGGTTTCATCGATCTCTTCCAACACGATGCATATCTTCGGATAGAATTCAGCATCGGACCGGCTCCGGGTGGCTACCCTGTAATTGGATGCAACAGACGAGGAACTTCTGATGACTTGTTTTACAATTGGGCTGGTGATCGTGAAAACATCCAATTGAAATAACCTTTTTCCTGTTTTTCTATGATTGCGATTTCTGCTTAATCGGAAAAAATGGAAAAGGTAATCTGTCGGTGGAGAATTATTTATGAAAAAAATACACTTTACCTTTTGCACATTGTGTTTTTGGGAAGTGTAAATATTAAGTGTAAAGTCTAAAACGAAAAGTGCAAAGTGTAAAATATTACACTTTACACTTTGCATTTGAACTGGTACACTTAACCGACCAATTATCTAACTTTTGGATCATTCCAGATTACTTTAAGGTGGTTGATTTTATTAAGGAAATGGAAGGATTGTTCAGACACAATAACGGCAGGGGAAGATGAAAGCAGGTTACGCTTTGAAAAATCACAAGAATTTTCGGGGAAGTCTTCTGATAGAAATCGATTTCTCAAAATGGTTTCTCTAAAAATTCCGAATACTTCTCATCAATGTGCTGGTTAAACCATTTATCAATGACTGACTTTCTAAACCTCCATTCTTTTCCAAGTTTAGCCGCTGGAATTTTCCCACTCTGTGCCCATGTATAGATTGTCTGAGGTTTCATCTTCAAATATTTTGCGACCTCTTCCAGAGTCATGATATCCTCCATAATTTATTTCTTTAATAAGCGTAAGATTTGAGTAGTGTCCTGCCCGCTATGATATGTTGAGTCGATATCCAGACTGGTTTTCTTCATTTTTACTTTTTCCTCATTTGCAGCTGGGGAAACCAATTGCTCGACAGAATAAATTATCGCAGTATAAAAATTACCTTCATATTTTCTGAAAATTTTGAATTCCTCATGTTTTTCGCATAGAAAAGGTCTGAGGTTCCACGCCAATTGAATTCCGACAAACGCAAGGATAATTATCCAAATTCTAAATACAATAACTCCAATCTTGGGATATATGTCCTTGTTCTCGCATGCATACTTTAATGCATCTACCATCAGTCGCATTCCAAAAATGCCAGCAAATATGAAAATGGCCACATGTAGCAGTTGTAGAAAATGATAGTTTCCCCCGGTGATTTGAAACACAATCACGATGGGTGCAAAAGAAATTGCAATCGTTGATGTTAAAACCAACCCGCTTAGAACAATAATAATCATTTGTCTCACACTCATTTTTGAACCAAGAACCTGCTGGATAATAAAAAAGGAAGGGAAACAGATTATCACTGTTGAAAGAAATAGAACAATGATTTTCACGCCAGCAACGATGGACTGAATAAGACTATGGGAACTACCCATTACAACACCATAGAGAAAAGCAAATAAACTAATAATCAGAATTTGATTAAGAATCAGCCTGTTTGATTGTCTGATGTTTATCTCACTGAAAAATGATTCCTTATTTTGAAAGATTTGAAAGACTTCCTTAACTCCATTTAACTTTTTCATGGTGATTTGTTTTTAGCTCGCGACAAATATAACATTTATTTTAATGTTTGTTACTGTTTAATACTGTTTTTTATCTTTTTTTACAAATAATTCTTCTTAATAGAATTATTTGTCTGATTTTCTAATAATTGGAAGATTGTCGGGAGAATTGTCGGGAGAAAAATTCCACCAATTTAGGTAAATGACTGATTGAAGAACCTCGCGTTAAAACGCGAGGATTCTCCGGTCCAAGCGGAATTTTTATTTTTTTGCTCGCTAACCCCGAGGCAAGCGGGGTTAGCGCTCGCGGGATTCAAGAGAGATTTGTCAGGTTCATAAAAAAGTATCTGAAATTAATGCGTAATAGGTTGACATAATGATATATTTAGCACATCAACCCTAAGAGAATCAGGATTGCCGACGAAAGAAAAATGAATGGGCAAAGTTTATATGGAAGGAACTTTACCCTGAATCCAGTAAAGAATGAAACAATTGACAGGGTCACAAGCATTATAATAATGGCCAAATAGACTATATGGGAAAGATAAAGTGTACTATCAATTATTGCTACAAGGGTTGTCATGACACTGATAAAGATCAAACTCACTCCTTCAATGATCCATTCCATGGTTAGTATTCTCTTATTATCTACAGAAATATCCCCGAAATTCTTAACAACAGTTTTTGTCGGAAAAAGATGAGCAATGCCCCAGATAAAATTCAAAGCACCTGAAAGTAAAAAGAATGTCATTTTCATAATTCAGATAGATTTTCAACAAACAGGATATAAATATAAGGAGATTCCGTTATTTTTGAAAAATCAAAATGTATAAAAAATAATGATCCATCCTGCCCCAAAGAATTTCCCCTGACCTTTTAGAAGAATGTCAACATGGTCATGTACATTATCTGATGGAGAACATACTTGTAAATTTTTATCGCCGTTGTTTTTGCAATTATTTCATCGGAGTTCCTGTTATCCGACTATTTTATTCAGCTTTCAGTCGTTCCGATCAGCCTTATGAACGGAGAAACGGAAGGGATTTCCCTGATCTCACAGTACAACGGACACGGAATATTCATCGCGGTGGAAGAACTGGGATACCTGATCATGAGCTTATCATTTCTTTTTCTTTCCCCGGTCTTTAACAGGACAAGCCGCCTGGAGCGAGCCATTTGCTGGTGTTCTGCAATGCCATTCATCCTGACGATCTCTTCTCTTGTAGTTTATACAAGTATATACGGCCTGGATCGGAATTACCGGTTTGAAGTTGCTGCAATTTCCATTAATTGGCTGGCATTGATTATCCTGGGAATTTTAATGGCATTTTTGTTTAAAAAGAAATTAAAAAGGTATAGAATATAGAATTTAAATTGTTTATAAAAAATCGTTATCCTCAATTAAGTCAGCCACTTTCAGGTAATCCGGAATGATTCTAAAGTTAGATGAAAGGTATATCCGTTTTAACCTTGATATTCCTGAAATGTGGAATGACCTTGTCAAGAGAAATCTGCTGATAAATCCAGTCCTTAAAAGAGTATTTGTTGATGAAAAACCTGAAAACGTTTTTCTATTGCACTCTAATACATCAGCATTACCAGAATACAGTGATATGAATCCAAGCCGGCAGGAATTTTTTGCAATTGATAGAAAAGCCTTCTATGATTTGCAAAAAAACGACAGATTGTCAAATGCAAACAAATCGGAAGGGAACTATTGTCTGGAAGTATGGAAATATGATCCTTTAAATCTGATTGGCGGGATGCCGAATGAAAAGATTGCAGTTGATCCGCTTTCGCTTTTTTTATGTTTGAAAAATGATCACGATGAACGGATACAGGATGCCCTTGAACAAATTATAAAAAAGTACATATGGTAATAGGAATAGAAAAATTCAGGGGGACTTGGGATAGTATTCAAACTAAGGGAGCCAACCCCAAAAAAGCCAGACCAAAAAAAAAAGATAATTTCACAATAGAATAGGATTTGTTGGCATTTTATACTTTTGAATAAACTTACAGTAAAATGAATAAAATCAGTGAGATTATAAAACAACCAGAAGGGCGCAGGCTTGAATTTAAAGAGCAATTGCCCTCCAATGCTGACCTTGCAAAAACAAATGAGGCACTGACAGCCGCGGTTTTAAAAAAACTTGAACTAATCAAGTCTGAACGTGGAATATCTTATCCGTCAAATGCATTGATTCTCCTCTCAGAGGATGAAATAAAAAGGAAGCTATTCCCATATGCTAAAATTGAATGTGCCCGGTTCAAAGGGGAAGAGCCTGGGAATTTTATTGACCGGAAATCTTTTCAAAGCAGTATTCTTACCCAACCTGAAGAAGCATATCAATTTGTAATACGCCACATATCACAGGGAACCACAGACTATACCGGCGTCTATCGTAATGATCGGTGGGAATATCCAGTTATAGCAATTCGTGAAGCAATCAGGAATTCTGTAATTCATCGGGATTATTCTTTGAGTGGAATGGATATTAAGGTTGCTGTATTTGATGATAAAATTGAGATAACAAGTCCAGGGAAGCTCCCACCAACCGTTGACTATAATGATATGCAGTCCGGGCAATCCAGTATCCGCAATAAAATTTTAGCACCAATATTCAAACGTTTGGGTATAATTGAACAATGGGGGAATGGATTAAAACTCATTGCTGACGAACTAAAGAAATATCCGGAAATTGGTCTTGATTGGAAAGAGCCCGGGATGAGTTTTAGGGTCATCTTTTTCAAACTCCACCAAGAAAACAAGACTGTGGAAGAAACTGTGGAAGAAACTGTGGAAGAAACTGTGGAAGAAATACTATCCCTTATAAAATTAAATCCAAAAATTACGGTAAAAGAAATGCAAGTTAAGACAGGTCTTAGTCGAAGAGGCATTGAATGGAATATTGCAAAACTTAAACAACAAGGTATAATTGAACGTTTTGGACCCACAAAGAGTGGATATTGGAAAATAATTGATAGCCAATAATGTTTCCTGGAAATCTTTCGTTATTCAAATCCTTATTCCGCGGAAGGGAGGACATATTTGCCCAACGCTGGGAAAAGGGAGGCAAGGCCAGTTATTCCCCTCAATATGATTATGACCCCTATCAATACCTGTTGCATAAAATGAAAGGGGGAACGATTCAGAATTATGCTGACAAACAGCCCCGTTCGCTCTCAGATAAACAAATTACCAAACACCTCAACGGAGAGCATTTCATTGGCATCTATCCTTTACTAAAAGATAATACATCCTGGTTCATAGCTGCTGATTTTGATAAAACCAACTGGATTGAGGAATGCAGATCATTTCTAACATTTTGTCATGACCAGGGCTTACCTGCATACCTGGAACGATCCCGGTCTGGAAAAGGAGGTCATGTCTGGTTATTCTTTGACAGGACTTATCCAGCGAGGAAAAGCAGAAAGATCATTATCAATATACTTGAAAGTACCGGTTTGTTTTCCTCCTTTGATAAGAATTCAAGCTTTGATAGACTGTTCCCTAATCAGGACTCCTTATCGGGTAAAGGCTTTGGTAATCTGATAGCCCTACCCTTGAATAAACTTTGTTTGGAACAGGGAAATAACTGCTTCATAAATCCTGGGACCTTAGTTCCGTATAAAGATCAATGGGCATTCCTGCACGATATTCAAAGAGTATCAGTCACTCGGCTCGATCAACTTTATGAACAATCTCTTAAAACAGAGGGATTACAGAAAGACCTGAGAAATCAGCCACCACCGGAAACCGGTAAAATAAAAATAGAACTCGGCCAGACTGTAACAATAACAAAGAGTGTTCTTCCACTGCCACTGTTTAACTTTCTGAAGGATGGCCTTAATTTCCCGAGCAGTGAATATGTTATCAAAAAGAAACTTGGGAAAAGCACCTGGGGGTCGGAAAAGTATTTCAATTTTATTGAAGAAACAGCCGATTGTGTTATCATCCCCAGAGGCATGGCTGGCAGTGTACTTCGCTTTTGCAGGGATAACAGCATTGAATATGATTTCTCGGATGAACGGAAAAAGGTCGAACAAGTATCCTTTACAATGGATGTTCAGCTGCGGGAACACCAAAAACTTGCAGTAGCTGCTGCTGCGAAAAAAGACATGGGAGTCATTGTTGCCCCGCCGGGAACAGGTAAAACCATCGTCGGATTGAAGATCATTGCTGAAAAACAGCAGCCTGCGCTAATCATTGTTCACAGGAAACAACTGGCCGAGCAATGGATTGAGAGGATTCAATCGTTTCTTGGAATTCCTAAAAGTGAAATTGGAAGTATCGGACAGGGAAAAGGCAAAGTTGGCAAGAAGATTACGATAGCTCTTATCCAGAGTTTATCCAAGATGCTTGAAAGCGCAGATCAGAATGGGTTAACGAACAAATTCGGAACGATCATCGTTGACGAATGCCACCATATTCCGGCAGAATCCTATCGAAATATCATTGGAAAACTATTTTCATTTTATTTGTATGGATTGACCGCAACACCTTTCCGGAAATACAATGACGGGAAACTGATTTTCATCCATCTGGGCGAGATTATTTCTGAAATAAAAGCTCCGGATATTACTACACTCAAGACTGCAAAAATAATCATCCGAAATACAGAACTCGATATTCCTTTCAATTCAAAAACGGATAAGTTCGAAACCTTGTCAAAGGTACTGGTCCATGATTCTGCAAGGAACAAGCTAATTCTTAGGGATGTGATCTCGGAATTGACCACCGGCAAAAAGGTCGTGATCATTACTGAAAGGAAAGAGCATCTTGATTCATTAAACCAATATCTCAAACAATCGTACGAAACGATTGTCCTGTCCGGTGATGATCCGGAAAGCAGTCGAGCCATGAAATGGAAAATGCTGAAGGACGGCAGTTTCCAGGTTTTAATCACGACCGGACAATTTTTTGGAGAGGGAACAGATATTCAAAACATCGACCGTTTATTCCTTGTCTATCCATTTTCATTCCAAGGGAAGCTGATACAATATATCGGAAGGGTGCAACGATCAGAGATCGCCCCGGTTATCTATGATTACCGTGACATCAAGATCGATTACCTGAATAAATTGTTTCTGAAAAGAAACACCTGGTATAGAAAACTTGAAAAACAGGCTTCTTTGTTTGACGAACCTGAACCGGATTTTCTGCCAGCCGGTAACACATTATCAATTGAAGAGACGATCACCATTTCCATTGATAATCTTGAATTCAGATACGGAACAATTGCCTTCAGGTACCAGTCAGCACAATTAAATCAGGAACTGGAATTTGAAATTGAAAATGAACATATCCGGCCGGAATTTGAGGTATTAAAGGCATATTTCTCAAAGATCCTGAAAAAGAAAAACGTCACAATTGATTTGCAAGCCGAATTGCAGGGAGGAAATCTTATCTCGCAACTGGCAACCTCTCCTGATCTTGATAAAATCAATGAGGAGATCATCGAAGTAGCCAGGTTCAGGTTTGTTTCCAGGACCTTTTTTTGTAAAGGGAAGAAGCAATCACCCGAAATGAACCTGATGGATATTGATCAGCTCCAATCTCAGGGAGATGGAATGAATTCGTTGTATGAAAGCGGTGAAAAACTATTGGATGATCTCCTGAATCATAAGAACGTGTTACATTACCGGCAATTGAGACACCTTGCTGAAAAACACCAAAGCAATATCCTCAAGATCCGGTTTGTATTGAACCCATTTTCGTTTGTCTTTCTACTTTCCGGCGATGAACAGTACCACCTTGTACTTGAAACCCTTGATACCAGAGAGGCCACATATATATGGCATGTCGAGAAGAACAGACAGGAACTCCGGGTCCAATTAAGGAGAATTGACCAGCAGTTATCGCTGATACGAAATGAGGGGAGACAGGCCTTTCTTGAGTCTCAACCCATGAACTTCAGCCGGATTCTGCATGATTACGCTGATGAGCAGAAGGGATTCGTTTTGTGGAAAGATCTTCTTCAGGAAAGGCTGATCTAAACTTCAGATTTCATTTTCTTTTCTCTCTTTTTCAAACCAGTCGATTTTCAAGCAGAAAAAAATTACCCTCTTTTGTCCCCGGGTTGTCACCAGAAATAATTTCTTTTTTCTACGATTATATTTTGCATTCCGCGATCGAGATTTCGATGTTTCCCAACACAAAACACAGATAATGAATATGCGGCATAAAAATATTTTGCCACAAATTGTCCATAGTGTGACTTTCTGCGACATTTTGTAGAGGTTGTACTTGCAATTTTTCTTGACTTTTCGATTTTTTATTGTATCTTTGTAGTCGTTGTAGTGATGAAAAAATGAAAAAGAAAATCTGCGATATTGCATTAATTCAAACGGGCATATATGCCAAACCTGATCCGGTCGGTGAGGTTCTTTATTTAATGGGTCGCCATATTAACTCAGATAAAAAAATTGATCCTGCTATTCAACCCGAGCTTCAACTTAATGATAAAACAAAAAAGCATTTGCTTCGGACAGGTGATATTTTAGTGGCCTCAAAAGGGTATGATTTCTTTTCCGTTGTGTTTCATCCTTTGAAATATCCTGCAGTGGCTTCTTCCATGTTCATTATTTTGAAACTTCATGATCCTCTAATAATCCTTCCTGAATATTTGGCTTGGCACCTGAACCATTCCAAAACACAAAAAGTACTTTCAGAAAGTTCCAAAGGAACGGCCTTACGATCAATAACAAAAGATATTATCGGTAATTTAGAAATCCCTATTCCCCCGGTTCAGAAACAAAGAGCATTGCTAAAGGCAATGTCCCTTTTAGCAAGGGAAGCACAACTTAAAAGTAAAATTGAGAATTTAAGAAATTCAATCATTCAGCATCAATTGTTATCAGTAATATCAGAATAATATGAACGGTAAAATCACTCAAAAAGAAATCAACCAGATCGTCTGGAAAGCCTGCGATACTTTTCGCGGCGTTATTGACCCCAGTCAATACAAGGATTATATCCTGACAATGTTGTTTTTAAAGTATGTTAGTGATGTCAATAAGGACATCTACCAAAAACATTTGGCAAAATATGGTGGTGACACTGAACGTGCAGAACGTGCCATGAAGATGGAAAGGTTTATCGTACCCCATAATAGCACCTTTGATTATCTTTTTGAGCACAGGAATAATACCAATATCGGAGAGGTGATCGATATTGCACTGAATGACCTGGAAGAAGCCAATCGTGAAAAATTGAGCAGCGAAGACGGAAGCGGTATTTTCCGCAATATTAGTTTCAACAGCAGTAACCTTGGTGATGCTAAAGATAAAAACAACCGGCTTAAAAACCTGCTGATTGATTTCAGCGAAATGGACCTTTCTCCTGCTCATCTTGAATACAACGATATTATTGGTGATTCCTATGAATTCCTTATAGCTAATTTTGCGAGCGATGCAGGGAAAAAAGCCGGTGAGTTTTACACTCCAAGCGAAGTTTCGACCTTGCTTGCAAAGTTGACAAAATCAAAACCAGGTGCAAGGATTAGCGATCCAACCTGTGGATCTGCCTCCTTGCTTATTAAAGCTGGTAAAGAGGTCGGCTCGGATGACTTTTCATTGTACGGCCAGGAAGCAAATGGAAGTACCTGGGCCTTGGCCGTTATGAATATGTTTTTGCACGGTTTTGACAATGCAACCATCCGTTGGGGTGACACCATCAGGAATCCCAAACTGAAAGAAGGAGATGCCCTGATGAAATTTGATACAGTGGTTGCAAATCCTCCTTTTTCTCTTGATAAATGGGGTGCTGAGGACACTGCAATTGCCGATAAATACAACCGGTTCTGGCGAGGGGTCCCACCGAAAAGCAAAGGAGATTGGGCATTTATAACCCATATGATTGAAACAACGTATGAAGGAACTGGCAAAGTAGGCGTTGTTGTCCCTCATGGAGTGCTATTTCGTGGAGCCAGCGAAGGGAAAATCCGTCAGAAAACTATTGAGGAGAATATCCTGGAAGCCGTTATCGGATTACCGGCAAACCTGTTTTTCGGAACAGGTATTCCTGCAGCCATCATGGTTTTCAATAAAGGTAAAAATCAAAACCGGAATGTTCTATTCATTGATGCAAGCCAGTATTATGAGAGCGGAAAGAACCAGAACAAGTTAAGGAAAGATGATATTGACCACATTGTTGAAACCTACCGGAAATTCAATGCAGGGGAATTACAGCCTGGTATTGTTGAGGATAAATTCAGTTATGTTGCCACATTTGAAGAAATTGCTGAAAATGATTTCAATCTGAATATTCCCCGGTACGTTGATACCTTTGAAGAAGAACCGGAAGTAGATATTGCAAAGGTTCAAATTGAAATTGAAGCGTTAGAGAAAGAGTTGATCAGTGTACAGGCTGAAATGGATAAGTATTTAAAAGAGTTAGGGATCAAATGAAAATTCAATATTGTTCCGATTTGCACCTGGAGTTTTTGGAAAACAAGGGTTTTCTGATATCAGACCCGCTGAAACCAGTGGGAGATATCTTGTTGCTCGCCGGCGATATCGTTCCTTTTGCAGTCATGGAGAAACACGATGATTTCTTTGATTATGTTTCTGCAAATTTCGAAAAAACCTTCTGGATTCCAGGCAATCATGAGTATTATCGTTCGGATATTCGCTTAAGAAGTGGAACTTTTATAGAGCCTATTCGAGACAATGTATTTCTGTTAAACAATTCATCGATAATCATTGATGGAATAAAATTAATTTTTTCCACAATGTGGTCTAAAATAAGTCCTGATAATTATTTTCATATCAGGAAAGGGATGTCAGATTTTCATGTGATTAAACGTAACCATGAAGCTTTTGTACCAAATGACTTCAACCAGCTTCATTCAGAATGCTTTAGTTTTCTTGAGAAAGAGATTCGGGAACCATTTGAGGGTAAAAAGATGGTAGTAACCCATCATGTTCCTACGTTACTTAATTACCCGAAAAAATATAAGGGCGACATTTTGAATGAGGCATTTGCCTTGGAACTGTATGATTATATTGAGCAAACGGAAGTGGATTATTGGCTTTTCGGGCATCATCATCATAATCTCCCTCCTTTTACAATTGGAAAAACCCTTATGATCACAAACCAACTAGGGTACGTTAAGTACGATGAAAATGAGGCCTTTAATAGTGAAATGGTAATTACAATATGAAATCTGAACAGATCATTCCTTTCGGTTATAAATCAACATCCGTTGGACCAATACCAATTGATTGGCAGTTGATAAAAATCAAGGATATCGGGGTAATTTCATCCGGAACCACACCTTTACGCAGTGAAAAGAAATTTCATCAAAATGGTACAATCCCATGGGTCAAAACCACGGATTTAAATAATTCGGTAATTATTAAAACTGAAGAAAAAATAACAGATGTAGCATTAAAAGAAACATCGTTAAGAATTTTCCCAAAGGATACTGTGCTTGTTGCCATGTACGGAGGTTTTAATCAAATAGGACGTACTGGAATTTTAGGAATAGAGGCAACAATAAATCAAGCTCTTTCGGCAATTACTGTTGATATTGGTTTTGTGTTCCCTAAATTTCTTTTATACTGGTTTAATTTAAAAGTTGGATTATGGAAAAATTTTGCGGGAAGTAGCCGTAAAGATCCTAATATAACGAGTAAAGATGTTGCTGATTTCCCTTTTATAAAAATCTCTCTCAAAGAACAAATAGCCATATCTAATTGTCTCTTCCAATGGGAGAGGGCGATTGCCAAATTCGACACTCTAATTTCATTCAAAGAACTACGTAAAAAATGGCTAATTCAGCAATTGCTGACTGGTAGGAAAAGAATCCCCGGATTTTATGCAGAATGGAAGAAACATAGTTTTGAAAGTTTATTAACAATGGTAAAAAGAACCAGCGAGTGGGATGATAAAGAGTTGTATAATTTAATCAGCGTGCGGCGACGTTCAGGTGGTATCTTTCCCCGAGAATCTCTTTGGGGACATCAAATCCTGGTTAAAGAATTACGAGATGTTAAGGAGGGTGATTTCCTCTTTTCTAAAATGCAAATAGTTCATGGTGCTTCAGCTCTAGTGACCAAGGAATATGAAGGATACAAGATTTCCGGTTCATACATAGCGGTGATTTCAAAAGATCCCTCAATTTTGAATATAGAATATTTTAATCTTTGCTCACAACTTCCTTTTTTTTATCATCAAACATTTTTTTCGAGTTATGGTGTTCATATTGAAAAAATGACATTTGATTTCGAAAGCTTTTTAACACTTGGAATTATAATCCCTCCTATTGAAGAACAGAAGGCTATCGCAGTAGTGATAAAAAAAGCCGAAAAAGAAATTAACTTGCTCAAGAACAAACTTGAAAAATTAAAGGAACAGAAGAAGGGATTGATGCAGGTTTTGTTGACAGGGAAGATAAGATTAAATACCTAATTATGATAAAAAGTCCAATTGCTTACCTTGATGAATTTGGGAATCATGATTTAGAAATCCACAAGGATGGTGTATCCTCTCATTTTATAATCACGGCTATTATTATTGATGATAACAACCTAAATACTGTTGTTGAGGGAGTCAGAAGCATTCAGGCCAAGTATTTTCAAGGGAGTGAAATTAAGTCTTTAAAAGTTGCTTCAGATGACGCCCGGAGGATCAGGATATTAAAAGAAATGGCTCTTCTTGACTTTAAAATATTTACAATTGTAGTAGACAAAACTCTTCTTATCTCTGAAGGTTACAAGTACAAACCAGTCTTTTATAAAAATCTTCCTCGAATTATCCTTAATGAACTTATCAGTTCTTTCCCCGATATCAAAATTTTTGCTGATGAGCATGGAAGTAAAGAATTTATGCGAAGTTTTGTGGATTATCTTAAGAATCAATTTAAGCCAGATTTATTCAAATCGTATGAATTTTACTTTGTTGAAAGCAAACAGGAAGTCTTAGTACAACTTGCCGATTTTATTACAGGTAGCATTGCCCGAAGGTTCGATAAATCAGTATTTTCCCAAAATTCAGAACAATTTCTTGAAATATTACGATCACAAATTATTGACATAAGAGAATGGCCCTACCAAAGGACTGAACCGTATACTTTTCAGAAGGATATTTTCGATATCACTTATGATAAAAATATTGCAAGCTATACGGTCAATATTGTTCGGAATTATATAAATCAACATTCTTCTTCGAAAAGTCAAACGATTCAGGACCACATAAGTTTCTTAAAATTCTTATTGTTTAATTTGTACTATATTGACCCGAATAAATATATTTCGACAAGAGAAATAATCAATAACCTGAATGTGGGAAGGGAAACTGAAATCAAAATACAATATTTTAGGAGCCTTGTACAGCGTCTTCGTGACAGGTATATTCTTATTGCCAGCAACGGTGTGGGTTATAAAATACCAACTTGCCATTCTGATTTATTTCAGTTTGTAAAGCATTATAACCATTACATACAACCAATGCTGACAAGATTGGAGAATTGTAGAAATGGTATTCTTTTAGTCACTAATAAAGAACTCGACATCTTGAATAGTACAGAATTTAACGAGTTGAAAAAATATTTTGATGGTAAATAAGAAACCAGATTCCCCGAATTATTAAAAACAGACATATGACTATAGATGAAATAAAACGATTACAAGAATCAGAAGATAAGGTTGAATTTAAGGAAGCTCTTAATCAATACAATTATCAAACTAGTCGCAGAAGTGTTCTTGGATATGTTGTCGCTCTTGCGAATGAAGGCGGTGGAAAATTGATTTTAGGTGTAAGAGAAAATAAAAACGGTCTTCATTTTATAACCGGAACTATTGCTTGGCAAAGTCAGGAAGGCAAATTGACTGAGGATATTTACAGAGATAAACAAATCCGAGTGGAAACAGAGGTTTTATTTGATGGAGCAAATAGGGTATTAGTGATCCATATTCCTTCTCGGCCAATTGGAAAAACTTTAAAATTCGAAGATGTTCCACTTATGCGGGTTGGTGAAGATTTACTTCCAATGAGTGATGATCAGCTTTTCAAGATATTACAAGAGCAGGAACCCGATTTTTCTTCAAGAATTTGTGACGATCTGACATTGGATCAATTGGATGATCGTGCAATAAAAAAAATGAAGGAAGCCTATGCGAGAAAACAGGAGAATCCAATATTTCTAGCCCAATCCGATTCACAATGCTTGATTGATTTGAACTTATTAGTTAACGGGAAACTAACCAATGCCGCACTTCTCCTTCTAGGGAAAACAAAAGCAATTCAAAGATATTTGCCTCAATCGACGGTTTGTCTTGAATTTCGGAACTCTTTGACTCAAATCACTTTTGATAGCAGGCAAATAATTATTGAACCATACTTTCTGGCAATTGATACAATTTGGGAGACCGTCAATTTAAGAAACGGAAAGGTCCCTGTTCAGGAAGGACCTTATGTTTTTGATATTCATTTTTTTAATAAGGAAGTAATTAGAGAAGCATTAAATAATGCCATAGCTCACAGGGATTATAGGAGAACAAGTGAAGTTGTTATAAAACAATTTCCTCAGGAGATACATTTTATTAATCCAGGTGGTTTCCCTCTTGGAGTCACATTACAAAATATTCTTACTGTAAATAGCACCCCAAGAAACCGATTATTGGCTGATGTTCTAGCAAAAACAGGTATTGTTGAACGATCAGGACAGGGTGTTGATAAAATTTATTACCAATGTATCTCTGAGGCTAAACCAGAGCCTGATTATTCAAGATCCGATGATTATCAAGTTGAACTTAGAATCTCAGGGTTAGTTCAGGATAAAGCATTCGCCTTATTTATTAAATCAATCCAAAGTGATTTACCTGATGATAAGAAATTGTCTGTGTTTGAGATTATTGCACTAAATCGCATTAGAAAAGATACAATTAAGACAACCGAGTTGCCAAAAGAAATAATCAAGAGTCTTACTGAAAAAAAGTTAGTTGAGCAACAAGGGAAAACCAAAGGTTCAAAATTGATTCTTTCACGGGCTTACTATGAATTTACTGGTGAAAAAGCCAAATATACAAGGTCTAAGGATTTAAATGACCAGCAAGTATTCTTCTTTATCCTTGATCACTTAAGCAAATTTGAAAAAGCCAAAATGAATGATTTTGTTGATCTTTTAGATGGGCGATTAACAAGAAAGCAAGTAAGATATGTTGTTGATAAACTTGTTTCGAGTAAAGAATTAAAGAGGGATGGCGAGGGCAAGAGTACATTTTACTCTATTGGAGAAAATTTCATTAAGACCATGGAGATTCTAAAAAAGGCTGTAGAACTTGGAATGAAGCAAATGCGAGAAAACGGGGAATTGGAATCTTAAAATAAATGGCCAGAAAATGGCCAGAAGTTGGCCGAAAAATGAATTATTAACAGATTTTTGTTAATAATAATCAGGCACTTAAAATTAAAAAAATGGCAGGAAAATAATATTGCTGTTTTTTTGTAGCTTTTATACTAATGTATTTATCATGAATATCCCCTCCTTCAAAGAAGACCACATCAGCCAGATTCCGGCATTGCAAATGCTGATGAAACTGGGTTATACATACCTCAGTCCCGAAGAAGCATTGCAGTTCCGGGGGAATAAAACCACCAATGTCATCCTCGAAGATATCCTCCGGAAACAATTGAAGGAAATCAATGTGAGGAAAGTCAGCTCGACCCGGGAGATGATTTTCTCTGATGCCAACATTGAGAATGGCATCCAGGCTTTGAAAGATATGCCGATGAATGAAGGGTATATAGCAGCAAGTGAGCAAGCATATAATCTTTTAACCCTGGGCAAAGCCCTGGAACAAAGCATTGATGGAGATAAAAAGAGCTTCACCCTTCAGTACATTGACTGGAATCCTGCAACTTTCCTGACTAACAATGTCTTCCATGTCACGGAAGAATACAGTGTCATGCGAAGTACAAGCAAGGAGCATTACCGGCCGGATATTGTTCTTTTTGTCAACGGAATCCCGCTATGTATAATCGAATGCAAACGACCGGATATGAAAGACCCTATTGTACAGGCGATTTCTCAACATCTCCGGAATCAGCATGAAGATGGAATCCGCAGTTTGTATGTGTATGCACAATGCCTTTTAAGTATAGGCACAAACGAAGCCAGTTTTGCCACAAACGGTACGCCCGAAAAATTCTGGTCAATCTGGCATGAGAAGTTCAATAATAAAGAGGAAGAAGAACAATACCGGAATCATTTATTGGAAATTAAAAATCAGCCATTATCGCTTGACCAGAAAAATCAGCTTTTTGCCGATCGGTTTAAATATGTCCGGACTTACTTTGATGCATTGGAATCAGAGAAGATCCTTCCGGTTATTCAGGATGAATACCTTTTCGGCTTGTGCAGGCCGAAACGAATGTTAGACCTGGCTTTTAATTATATACTTTTCGATAATGGTGAAAAAAAGATTGCCCGTTACCAGCAGTTTTTTGTCACTAAAAAGGCCATGGATCGTATCCGGACGATGGAGGGAGGGAAGAGAAAAGGCGGGGTAATCTGGCATACCCAGGGCAGCGGGAAATCGCTTACGATGGTCATGTTAGCCCAGGCAATTGCACTTGAGAAAAGTATTGTAAACCCCAAGATCATCCTGGTCACGGACCGTGTGGACCTGGATGAACAGATTACCGGAACATTCCGTAAGTGCGGGATGTTTGTTGACAATGCAACTACCGGACAGCGCCTCGTTGATCTTCTGGAGAGTAAAAGTGATGCGGTTGTTACCACCGTCATCAACAAATTTGAAGCAGCAGTCAGGAAGATCAATAAACCTCTTGAAAATCCGAACATTTTTGTCCTGATTGATGAAGGCCACCGTACACAGCATGGCATGTTTAATATTAATATGCAAAAAACCCTGCCAAATGCATGTTTTATCGCCATGACCGGAACACCTTTGTTTAAGAAGGATAAAAATACTGCCATCAAGTTTGGTGGGATCATCGATGAATATACCGTTGATCGTGCCGTAAAAGACAAAGCTGTTGTTCCATTGTTGTATGAAGGTCGTCATGCAAAGCAGGTTGTCCATGAAAAAGCTGTTGATGATTATTTCAACCTGATCTCTGAACCGTTGACAGAATATCAGAAAGCTGATCTGAAGAAAAAGATGAGTCGCGCTGATCATCTGAATGCAGCAGAACAAAAAATCTATGCAATAGCATGGGACCTGAGTCTTCATTTCAGGAATAATTTTCAGCATCGTACACCCTTTAAAGGGCAATTGGTTTGCGACAGAAAGGAAAACGCTATTAAGTACAAATCCTGTCTTGATGATATTGGGATTGTCACATCCGAAGTTTTAATATCCCCTCCAGACGATCGTGAAGGCGAGGATAGTTCCTTTGGAGAGACATCAGACAGGGTTAAGCGTTTCTGGAACAAGATGATGGATGAACATGGCAGTCCGAAACGTTATGAAAAGAACATTATCAGCCGATTTAAATACCAGCCAACCCCTGAAATAATTATTGTGGTTGATAAACTTCTGACCGGGTTCGATGAGCCAAAGAACATTGTTTTATATCTGACACGGAAACTACAAGGGCATTCGCTATTACAAGCAATAGCCAGGGTAAATCGTGTATTTACTGATAAAGATTATGGTTACATCATTGATTATTATGGTGTGATTGAACAGTTGGATGATGCACTGCAATTATACTCTTCCTTTGAAGATTTTGACCCGGCTGATCTTAGCCAGACTCTTACCAACATCATTGATGAAGTAAAGAAACTTCCGCAAATTCACTCTGAACTCTGGGATATTTTTAAAACAATCACCAACAAGCGCAATGCCGAAGCTTATCAGCAATTCCTGAAAGATGAATCTATCCGGGTTGTGTTTTACGATAAGCTGCTGGCATTTGCAAGGATTTTAAAACTGGCATTCTCCTCTATTCAATTCCACAAGGAAACGGATGAAAAGACCATTGACCGGTACAAAGAAGACCTTGCTTTCTTCCTGAAATTAAGAAGCGCCGTATTGCAACGCTATTCTGATGATGTGGATTACAGGCAATATGAAGGTCAGATTCAGAAACTTATTGATACTCATGTGCAAACCGACGATGTGAAACCAATTACCGAACTGGTGAACATTTTCGAGAAAGAACGGTTTGAAGAGGAGGTCGAAAAAACTGTTGGTATTGCAGCCAAAGCCGATAAAATTGCATCCAGGACAGCAAAACATATTTCAGAGAAAATGGAGGAAGATCCCGCTTTCTATAAAAAGTTCTCGGAAATGTTAAAAGAAACCATTGAACTTCATGAGTTGGGCCGCATCAATGACGCCCAGAAATTAAAGAAGGTCACTGAAATCATGAATGCAGTGCTTTCACATACCGATGTTGATATTCCGGAATCATTGGAGGGTAGGGATGTGGCAAAAGCATTCTTCGGGTTGGCTAAAGAGGGTCTTGCAGCTAAATTTCAGGATGAAACAATATTGAAAAGCATTTCCGCCGATATTGCACTTGCAGCAGATGAAATCATTATGAAATATATTGTCGTTGACTGGCAGATAAAGATAGACGTTCCAAAACGTATGTTTCATTTAATCGGTGATTATCTGATCGATGAAATCAGGGATAAATACCATCTTCAAATGACATTTGAGGAAATTGACAGTATTGCTGAGCAGATTGTTGATGTTGCAAAGATCAGGTATAAGAAATGATGGATTCCATTGAACTCGGTTCAAAGACCATTGCGTTCCAGTTAACTTTTTCAGACCGGAAATCACTTGGGATAACCATTACTCCCGATATGGAAGTCATTGTTAAAGCGCCGTGGAATGTTTCTATCGAAAGAATTAAAGAAAAAGTAAAAAAGAAAGCTCCCTGGATCATTAAGCAGCAGGGGTATTTTTTGTCGTTTCTTCCAAGAACACCTGAGAAAAAGTATGTAAGTGGCGAAACCCATTTATACATGGGCAGGCAATACCGGTTAAAAATAACAGAAGCTAAATCAAACTCTGTTCATTTCAACGGAAGGGTTTTTGAAGTCCAAACAAAAAAGAAATCGAATGCTAAAGCCCTTCTTAGGCAATGGTACCGGGAAAGAGCGAAACTTAAGTTTGCCGAAATAGCAGAATCATGGATACTTCGTTTTCAGACTTATAAGGTTAAACCAGAATCCATTTACTTACAAGAGATGCCCACTCGGTGGGGCAGTTGCACTCCAAAGGGGAAGATAATTCTGAATCCGGAACTTATTAAAGCGCCTAAACCCTGCATTGAATATGTGATTATCCATGAATTGTGCCACCTTGTTCATCCGAATCATACCAATTCCTTCATACAATTGCAGGAAAAAATGATGCCGGATTGGGAAAAATGGAAAATGAAACTTGAAACACTTTTAGCATAATAATTAATAATTTTAGATCTTTACACTCCATTAAAACATGATAAAAGAGAAAATCTACACACATGAATGCAAACATCAAGATTGTTGAAATCGAGTCAATTGAAGAATTGTTAATTCAAATTGAGTATTTAAAATCTGATTGCAACTTTGAAAAAAGTTGGTTTAGAGGTATTGCTGATGAATCCTATGGATTAGAGCCATCAATTTTCCGACATCCAGTAGAGGCTGTAATTGAGAAACTATTACTTAATAGGTTTTCAATTAGAGCATTACCTTTTTTAAAATCAGAGCAAAATGCTGTTTCTTATTGGGATATTTTATTTATCATGCAACATTATGGCCTACCCACAAGATTATTAGATTGGTCAGAATCTGCATTAGTTGGTCTCGCTTTCTCAGTCATATATCGAGAAGAAAGACACAAAGGAAAAAATGCTGGTTTATGGTGCTTGGATCCAATAAAACTTAATCGCGATTTTGTTAAAAGTTTAAACCCATCTGAACCTATCCCAAATATCACAGACAAAACCGTAAAACGAATACAGATTTATGAGGACGAAAGTATTCCTGTTGATTTTCCTATTGCAGTATACGGGCCCCACAACAATGAAAGAATTGTTGCTCAAAAAGGGGTATTCACCTTATTCCCCTTCAAAGATAAATTCAAACTCGAGGATTTAGTAGATTCTGAAAAATTTCTTGTGAAAATTATAATAAAATCAAACAAAGTCGATTTTGTAAAAGAGCAATTATTGACACTTGGAATCACTGAGAATAATATTTATCCAGGCTTAGAATCTATTGCAAAAGAAATTAAACGTGAAATCCTAAACGCATAAAATATGTTTAAGATAGAAAAAGAAGGAGCATTCTCAGAAACTTCAATAAAGAATTTAATTGAAATATTACGAGACATTGATTTTCAGCCACCTTATCAAAGATATGGGTATATATGGCCACTAGATAAAAGACAACTTTTACTAGATAGTATTATTAATGGTTATGATATTCCAAAATTTTACTTACACTACATAACTGATTTTAACAATGAATTAAATCGATCTGGAAAATCTTACGCAATTATCGATGGGAAACAAAGATTACAAACCCTAAATGACTTTCTACAAAATCGCCTCACTTTATCGGATAGTTTCATATATGAGAAAAACAAAGATATTGAACTTTCCGGTATGACATATACCGCCATTGGGATAAATTACCCCGAGATTAAATATGATATTGATTCATTTAAATTAGATTTGGTCTTTATTATAACTGATGAAATTGAAAGGATTGAAGAGCTTTTTTTCAGACTAAATGAAGGGAAACCATTAAATAATGCTGAAAAAAGGAATCGATATGTCGGGTTTCTAAATGATTCCATAAAGAGAATAATTAGTACTAATGTGTTTTTTACTAAAAAGTTCATTTATAGTAATACAAGATTGCAGTATGAGGATTTATGTCTTAAGATGATATTTATTGAATATCACAATAAGCTTATGACCTTCTCAAAAAATTTACTTGATACTTTTGTGGAAAATAACAGAAATGAATCAACTGAGATAAAGGATGCAATTGTTAACGTGGAAAATAATTTAGACATAATGTCCGAAATTTTTAAAGATGATGATCCAATCTTAAAATCACGTTCGACGATTCCAGTATACTATTATTTCATTTCACGATTTAATCCTCCGATTATAAAGGTTAGAGAGTTTTTAGAGAAATTCAATGATATTCGTAAAGAAAGTCGAAATGAAAAAGATAGCAACCCCATCTTGAGCGAATATGACAGACAAAATCAACAAGGTACTCATAGAGAAAAATCACTGGTCTTTAGAGAAACCATTCTTGAAAAGTATTATTTAAAATATAGTGATTCTGATATGCATTGGTACACTAGAGTTCCATTAGATGAATTGCATTTGGATATTGATTTAGAAGTAGAATAATATAGAATATTTAAGCAAACAAAAAACCATCCCACTTTTATTAAACTCGAAGTTGTCGTAAAATTACCTGCGAAAAATCCGCTTTAAGCTTTAAAATTGTCAAGGACGACCACCTTTAAATTTTTTACTGATTTTGCTGGCGAGAGTTGCTGCTATCCTTTTCTTTCCTGCACATTGATATCCAATAATCATTGAATCATCGCTCTTTTCCCATCCTTTTATATTCTGTCTCTAAGTACATGACAAAATTTTAATACAATTTTCAAGATCATTTATTGACAAGGGATTCAGCAGTGTATGGGCCAAAAAGATCAACCCAAACTTAAACAAGCTAAAAGCCTTTCGACCATGTTTTTTGATTTCGATAGGATGCCCATTATTGTTTTTATTGATACCGACAAGATAAACCCAAATGAAAGCGATGCAAACTAACGCAAGCAGTTTAGATATTCGATTGGAATCAGTGAGATGTGTATCTTCAAAATTAAACCCACTGGATTTTAAGGACCGAAATAAAGTTTCCACCTGCCATCTGTCTTTATATTTGGCTAATGCCAGAGGGTCAAATCGGTATGATGCAACAATAACGAATTCTATTTTGTTTTCACGGTTTACAACCCTCATCCCTGAAAGATAGACCCATTGACCATCAATACAAACAATTTTGCGATAATGATGAACGGTATTCAAAGCCAAGCTGTTAAACAACCAAGAAGCTTTTGTCGGGCCTTTTCCGGGAACATCAACCCAGAGATTTTCGCGAATACGGATATAAAACGATATTCGGGTTTTGATCAAATCCCTGAACCATTCGTCGCCAATGAACTCCCGGTCTGCCAGGAAAGTTATTACAACACGCAAAAATTGCTTATGCGAATAAAAATGGCAAGGTTGGACGGCAGCATTATGAAATTTTTTGATAAACTTGCAAAAAACTCGCTTCTGATCCTTGACGATTTTGGTTTATCGCACATGGAACAGCAACAACAGTATGATCTAATGGAAATCATCGAAGACAGGCATGGCAGGGCTTCCACAATCATTGCAAGTCAGCTACCGGTTGGCAGTTGGTACGAAATAATAGGAGAAGCCACCATCGCAGATGCTATACTTGACAGACTTGTGCATACATCACACAGGATCGAACTTAAAGGAGAAAGCTTAAGAAGAAAAAAATAACTGAAAAAATGTCATACGACATCTGTTCTTTGAAATAAAACCTTAAGGGGGGGCAATATCCCGGAATGGGGGTCAATATGACCGGAATATCCAATAGAGCGACAGCCCCGATAAATTTTGAGGTTTTAGGGTCGTAAAAGTAAATACCCCCAAACCCATCAGAGCCCGCCAGCATACCAACTATCAGAAATAACAGTAGAACGGGTATTCCATACTTGGTCGTCCGGCTTCCGATTAATCCGATGAGAAGCAGTATAGACCCAAGCAGCAATATGTTATCAAGTGAAATCGTCATCAATATTCAGGTACAGTCTCTCAAAAATATGAATTATATCAATGTCTGAGCCTGTTTGGATAATGAGATATCGTTGGTTACAAAAATTTTGCACCTTTGCATTCACTTGAATGCCATATAAATGAACATATTTCGAAAGTTCCATTTTCTGTCCTTCACATTTATCATTTTTACCTTTCTTTCTTTTTCGAGGTATTCTATTCAAGTATTACCCATAATTGAACAGGAGAAAGGTAGAGGTGATATCAAGTTCACCTTAATCCATTCCGTTTCCTCTGACTTCCTTCCGACAAGTTTAGAGCGGATACATAGTATTCATATTTTATCTGTACTAAAGTGTTATTCTGAGGGCCATACTTTTACTGAATTACAAAAAACACTACCTGTATCAAATAGTCTCAATAATATCCCTATTGTTTGTACTGCCTCCAATTCAACGCTTCTTGAGCAGATTTGCAAATTACAAATCTGATTTTCTTCCCTTTTCCCTTCAGTCTATTTATTAATTCAAGTTTATTCGATGGTTGTCCATTTGGATTCAACTATTTGAACAGTATGTTTATTAAAATCAAAAAAATGGAAACAAATGATAATTCAGATAAAAAAGGGACTTTCACTAACTTCATACTATTATTCGTTGGTTTTATCGTCGTTTTGGTCGCTATTTCATACCTCGTTACTTCTCTCATGAAGTAGCCGATTTAATTTCATTATGAATCTAAAGTGTAAGGTCTAAAACGAAAAGTGCAAAGTGCAAATTTTTTACATTTTGCACCTTGCACTTTGCATTTGTCGAGGTACACTTAACTGATCAATTATCTAACTTTAGAATCATTCCAGATTATCTCAAAGTGGTTGATTTTATCCGGGAATCAGGAATTTTCTAATGTTTATGCAAAATGCACTATTCCATTTTCGAGAGGTTTACTTTCTCCTTCATTTTACTCTTAATGGAAGTAAACAGCCTCACGAGTTCATCAACCTCATCAAATAGCTTATTGGATTTGGCCCTTCCCAGTATTGTAATTCGCTCAAGATATTCAAGCCAGAATTGAGTTTCATCAATTTCTTCCACCACGATGCAAATCTTTGCGTAAAATTCAGCATCCGACCAGCTGCGGGTTGAGGCCCTGTAATTTGATGCAACCGAGGAGGAACTTCTGATGACCTGGTTGACAATCGGCCTGGTGACCGGTGAAACTTTTAAATTTACCAGCATCTGGTGAATCTCAACTGCCATCCTTATTGTCCGTTCACGAATCTGCTCGTTGAATTGACCCTTTTTGATATTTTCCATGATTACATATTTTTACTTTATCAGAAAAAACGGGAAAGGTGATATGAATGAAATGTGCAATGTGTAAAGTGTAAGGTCTAAAACGAAAAGTGCAAAATGTAAAGTATTGCACTTTACACCTTGCACTTTGCATTTGAACTGGTACCCGGAGCCGGAATCGAACCGGCACGGACTTGCGTCCATTGGTTTTTGAGACCAACGCGTCTACCTATTCCGCCATCCGGGCGAAGAGGATGTGTGTGTGTGGGTGTGGGAACAGGTAAGGGAAGGCAAAGATAGAAAATCCCGGCAAATATACGCCTAATGGATTGTTACTTTCTATTGATAACCTTCCCTTGTATTTGAATTTCGAATATACTACTTTTACCGCCCATAAAAACAGCTTTCTTTATGGCAGCAAGAATCAACATTTTTTCAGGTCTGGCGACTCAATACCTGGCTGAGAAAATCGCCCAAAGCTATGGCGCTGAACTGGGCAAAGTATCGGTCATTAAATTTTCCGATGGAGAATTCCAGCCGGCTTTCGAAGATAACATCCGGGGTACCGATGTATTTCTCATTCAGTCGACCTATGCCCCATCCGATAATTTGTTCGAGCTGCTGATGCTGATCGATGCCGCCCGCCGGGCATCGGCCAAGTCGATCGTTGCCGTGATCCCTTACTTCGGCTATGCCCGCCAGGATCGCAAGGATAAACCCCGCGTTTCCATCGCCTCTAAACTGGTAGCTAACCTGCTTTCGGCGGCAGGCGTCAACCGGATCATCGCGCTTGACCTTCATGCCGACCAGATCCAGGGCTTCTTCGATGTGCCGGTCGATCATCTGTATGCCTCCTCCGTCTTTATCCCCTACCTGAAAAGCCTTCACCTTCCTGACCTGATCTTCGCCTCTCCCGATACCGGGGGAACCCGGAGAGCCGGATCTTATGCCAAGAACTTCCATACCAACTTCGTTATCTGCTACAAACACCGTTCAAAGCCCAATGAAATAGAAAAGATGGCCCTGGTCGGCGACGTCAAAGGGAAGCATGTGGTATTGCTCGACGATATTGTCGATACCGGCGGAACGCTCTGCAGGGCTGCCGATGTCATCATGGAAAACGGGGCCATCTCCGTCCGGGCCATCGTCACACATCCCCTCCTGTCGGGAAAGGCTTATGAATCGATTGAAAAATCGAAACTCCATGAACTCGTGGTGACCGATACCATCCCGCTGCATAAAGAAAGTCCGAAAATCAAGGTGGTCTCCACTTCCGAACTGTTCGCCGAAGTCATCCGCCGGTTAAAAAAGAAGGAATCGATTTCTTCTCTCTTTAAATTCTGACGAACCTGATCCGGCATCCGGCATCGTTCGCGCAGCGAACCTTCATCCGGCATCCGTATTCTGATCACATTCTCTTTGCTATTTCCGTAAAACTTCCTATCTTTGCAGCCCATTTAAAAAAATCATAAGTATGAGAACGGTATCATTGAGCGGCTCTCTCCGGGAGAGCGTAGGGAAAAAAGATGCCAAGAAACATCGCCGGGAAGGGAATATTCCCTGCGTGATGTATGGCGTAAAGGAGCAAGTTCATTTTGTTGCCAGTGAAAAAGACCTGGCCAAGATTCTGAACACTCCCATTGTTTCCTTAATAAAACTGAACCTCGGCGGAAAGGAATCGGATGCAATTTTCCAGGAGGTGCAATATCATCCTGTCACCGACCATCTTCTCCATATCGATTTTCTGGAGATCCAGCCGGATAAGCCGGTCACGATCGGTGTTCCTTTCAAGTTGTCCGGAGTTCCCGAAGGGGTTCTCAAAGGCGGAAAACTTGCTAAAAAGATGCGTAAAATAAAGGTTAAAGCTTTGTCGAAAGACTTACCCGATCACATCGACATCGATGTTACACCATTGGAAATCGGAATGTCGGTTAAAATCTCCGATCTTACACTGGATAAAGTCACATTCCTTGATTCTCCAAACAATGTTGTCGTTGGTGTTCGCACCGCCCGTACCGTAGTTGAAGAAGCTCCGGTAACAGAAGAAGGCGCTGCTGAAGAAGGCGCTGCTGAAGAAGGCGCTGAAGAAGGCGAAAAGAAGAAAGAAGCCAAGTAAACTTTGAAATATCTTATTGTCGGACTCGGCAACATTGGCGACGATTACTCGAATACCCGCCACAACATCGGTTTTATTGCCGCCGATGCTGTGGCGTTTTCATTTAAAGCCCCCTTCGGATCCGGACGATATGGAGCCGTGGCAAGGACAACCCTCAAGGGCCGTTCCCTCGTGATCCTTAAACCTTCCACCTATATGAATTTAAGCGGTAAGGCGGTCCGCTATTGGATGAACAGGGAGAAGATACTCCCTGAAAATATCCTGGTGATCGTGGATGATCTCGCGCTTCCGCTCGGCGCCTTTCGCATGCGTAAAAAGGGGAGCGACGGCGGTCACAACGGACTGATCAGCATTATCGAACATCTTGAGACAACCGATTTTCCCCGCCTCCGGATCGGGATCGGGAACGACTTTGCCAAAGGTTGCCAGATAGATTATGTTCTTGGCCGGTGGAGCGCTGAAGAAGAGAAGATCCTGATCCCAAAATTGGAGACCGTCGTTGAATTGGTTAAAAGCTTTGTCCTGGTTGGGCCCGATAAGACCATGAACATCTTCAACAAACGGGATCAGGGATCAAAGGAATAGGTCGGTTTTCAGATCCATCCTTTCAGCTTATAATAGCCCAGGGCAAATAGTTCCCTGAAAATAAGTTCCTCATAACGGAGTTGCGTCCAGAACTGGTATCGAAGGGTGATGTTCCTGCCGATGTCCGGGATTATCTTCCGTCCTCCCAGCTTTCGTGCATCGAAGGTTATATCCGACTCAATGGCATTTTCAAATGCCGGCAGACCGTCGACTTTCAGAAATCCGGCTTTCCTGAAGGTCAGGACTGCCCGGTTCAGGTGCTCGGGAGAGGTGACGATCAGTAATGATTCAAACTCCGGATTCCGCTTCACGGATTGCGGATTCCTTCCGGGTTGAGATCCTGATATTCCATTAAATATATTTAATGCCTGGGCGCGTGTGTTCGTACCCGAATCTTCGATAAGGATCCGTTCGGACGAAATTCCCCGAAGGATAAGCTCCTTCTTCATTTCATTGACCGAACTCAGGCTGTCGTCCGTATCGCCGGGAAGGGCGATGATAACCCTGGATTGCTTAAAATAGTTTGCTGCATCCGCCGCATACCAGCACCGGATCAGCCCGGATTCACCGGGCATTCCGCCTCCTCCTAAAAGTACAATATAACCGGGGAGACGATGGATGCCGGCATTCCTGACCGAAAGGGAATACCAGGTCCAGAAAGGCGCTGAAGTAAAGGCCAGGATCGTGAGAAGCAGGAAGATGCTCCCCATGCATATCAGGAATATCCTGAGTATCCGCAGTAACTTTTGCATAATGAATTCCGGGTTCGTGAAGCTTAAAGCATTTCGCTTATCACGACTTTATCTTCTTGCTTACAACCGCTGCAATTTCATCCGTATGAATGCGGTCCTGCAGCATCGTATCGCGGTCGCGGATGGTCATGGTATTATCCTTTAACGTCTGGTGGTCGATGGTGATGCAGAATGGCGTTCCCAGGGCATCCATCCGGCGGTAACGGCGGCCGATGGTATCTTTTTCCTCGTAGAAACAACGGTACTCAAATTTGAGAGTATCCATGATCTCCCGTGCTTTCTCAGGAAGTCCATCCTTCTTGATCAATGGAAGGATGGCGGCTTTCACCGGGGCAAGGTGCGGGGGCAAGCTTAATACGACGCGCTCACTGCCATCGGCAAGTTTTTCTTCCCGGTAGGAGTTGCTCAATACGGCAAGGAAAGTACGGTCGAGTCCGATGGAAGTTTCGACTACATAGGGAGTATAGCTTTCATTCGTCTCCGTATCGAAATACTGCAGCTTTTTTCCTGAATATTTCTGATGAGCCCCCAGGTCAAAATCAGTACGGGAATGGATCCCTTCGATCTCTTTAAAACCGATGGGGAATTCGAACTCAATGTCGGCCGCGGCGTTGGCGTAATGGGCTAGTTTTTCATGGTTATGAAAACGGTATCTGGTGGCCGGGATCCCCAAAGAAAGATGCCATTTCATGCGTTCTTCCTTCCAATACTCATACCATTTGAGTTCCTCTCCCGGCTTGACGAAGTATTGCATTTCCATTTGTTCAAATTCACGCATCCGGAAAAGGAACTGCCGGGCGACAATCTCATTGCGGAATGCTTTTCCGATCTGGGCAATTCCGAAGGGGATCTTCATCCTGGCGGTCTTCTGTACGTTGAGGAAGTTCACAAAGATCCCCTGCGCGGTCTCGGGCCGGAGGAATATCTCGCTGGCATCGTCGTTAACAGATCCCATCTGGGTGGAGAACATCAGGTTGAACTGGCGAACATCGGTCCAGTTCTTCGTGCCGGAGATGGGACATACGATACCTGTCTCTTCGATCAGGGCTTTGATGCCGGGAAGGTCATTCTTACCGAGCGCATCGTAAAAACGAGTCTTTATGTCATCGATCTTCCCCTGGTTTTCTTTGACCCTCGGATTGGTTTCCCGGTACATCTTCTCATTAAAACTCTCCCCGAAACGCAGGCGGGCTTTTTCCACTTCCCTGGCAATCTTATCTTCGATTTTCTGAAGGTGATCCTCGACCAGTACATCGGCGCGGTAACGCTTTTTGGAATCACGGTTATCGATCATAGGATCGTTGAAAGCATCCACATGACCGGAGGCCTTCCAGATGGCGGGGTGCATGAAAATGGCGGAGTCAAGTCCCACGATGTTTTCACGGTACTGAACCATCGATTTCCACCAGTATTCCTTGATGTTGTTTTTAAGCTCTACGCCAAAAGGTCCGTAATCGTATACGGCGCTTAGTCCGTCATAGATTTCACTCGAAGGGAATACAAAGCCATATTCCTTTGCATGGGAAATGATCTTCTTGAAAAGATCTTCGTTCTTCGTCATGTAAGCAGTAATTTGGGTGCTAAGGTAGAAAAAATCCATTAACGCCGCCGGAGTAGTCTTTTCATCCGGCAAGATCATGAAGAGACGAACTGGCTCTTTGTCGGGAGTGTCTGCGAAAGCGTAAGATTAAAGGAGGTTGTAAGGGTTGAGCGACTTCGTTCCGGCTTCGGATTTCTAATTAACCATTAATTTTCCCGAAGCCCTGATGCCCCGGGCATCCATCAACCTGTAGAAATACATTCCCCGTGAAGAGGGAGCTTGCAGCGTTACCGGATTTACTCCCTCCTGAAGGGGTATGGTTTTAATAACTTTCCCCGTAAGATCATGGAATTCCATTGTCAACGGAAGGGTTGGCCGATCCCGGAACTGAATCGTGAAAGATCCTGAAGTGGGGTTGGGATAAAGGGTATGTTCATTCAGCTCAGGATCATTGATCCCTGCAAGCACATAACAGTCATCGAAATACGGGTTATGGTATTTAAGGATACCATTCTCCGTAAAGCACATCATCTTTGGGTCGTCTCCAACCATTCCCAAAGAACCACTATCCATAATACCGAAATTACTGCCTACCCCTTCGATCCAGGTTTCAACAAAACCAGGACTAAAAGGACTGGAATAATAATAAATGGGCCTTGGTTCTCCGTTGAGCAGCGTTGCCATACCAATCGAATCCAGAATATAGGGTATATCAAACCCATGCAAATAGATTGTGTCTCCTGTGTTCACCATAAAATCATAAATCAGGAATTCCTCATTGGAATTAGGGCGCAGATAATAGACTTCGAAGTTCGATTCCCGGATCTGGCCATCGGCCACCCATGCTACCAGGTTTGTATCGGTTGTTTTCCATACTTTTTTGTATATTATACAACCGATCACGGTATCGCCTTCAAACTTGGTGTAATCCGAGAAACGGTAACCGGTATGTTTGCACCAGTCATGATAGGTACTCCAGACTTTCCCCTCTTCAACCAGGGGAAAATAGACCTGTGAAAAAGCTGTTCCGCAACTGAAAAAAACGAGGAAAGTAAAAAGTAATTTTTTCATGGTAATTGGATTTTAATGGGGGAAATTGTTCCTTATTATGATATACAAATATATATAAGAAATATTTCTTTGTCAAGTTTTTCAGGATTTATCTTAGTAAAATGCTTATCCGGTGGACATTAATTGGAGATCAGATCTTCAATCCGTCATATGACTTTCCGGTGGTGAATTCATAGGAAAATCCATGTCCGTGTATCCTGACCGCGCTTCCGGCAACAGTCAGATGGATATTTTCTCCGTGGTGGCGCGACTTGTAGATATTCATCAGGGTTAATGCTTTTTCAATTCCATCCCCTCTATGAAAATTAACGGCTTCATCGGGTAGCGCAAGGCGGTTTTCTTCATAGATTGACTCGTTGGGCCAGGTTTGTAACTCCTGATAAAGAATGCTTATCTCCTTCTCCCTGAAAAATTCTATCGATACCGGGTTCCGTTCGAACGCTGCTTTAAGAAAAGGCTTCCAGTCGCAGGAATCCATGTGACGTCCGGAATAAAAGGCAAGGTCGACCGTGGGGTTGAGAGAGCGGATGGCTTTCAGTTTGGAAATGATGGAGTCCCTGGGATCAGATGGGGAGATGATGCATTGCGGGGCAGTGGTGAGTTCCCCGGAAGGGGTGTCTTTAGTGATCGAACGGTGCGGTGCGGGAAATGTCTTGTTTTCAGAAGGGAGACGGGGAACAAGGTGGACAAACCTTTTCAGATCGGTAAGAAAGTTCTCTTTATCCTTTAGCGCCGGGAATTTTTCGAGGAGAACAAGGATGAAATCTTTATAGGGTCTGGTTCGGAAAATGTCATCCCCTGACGATAATATAAAACGATCCGGAAAAGCGCTGAGCGTTAACTCATCTTCCTCGATCTCGCACAAAACTTTTTTACCCATTTTGTCTCCGATACGATGTTTACTGCTATGTTCATATCCGAAAGCTCTTTCCAGCCTGATGAACTTTTCAGTTCCCTGACAAAGAAAGGAGAGTTGAAAAAATTTCTGGAACCGGCTGTAATCTCTCAGGAAGTTGATGAAAATTTCCCAATTGACCGGAGTATCAAGATAGCGGTTAAGCGTATCGTGAAAAAGGTGATAGGAAGCTTTGTCGATCGTAGCCTCGGGATATAAGGAATGAATCCAACCGGTACAATGAGCGACAATGGTAACCTGTTCATTTTCGAGAGCGCGCCGCGCCAGTGCAGAAAGTTCCGTCCCGTTAACCCACATTGTCTTGGTGACAATGCGACGGTTATTGGTCAGGATCCCATCTTCAATAAGAATAAAATTCTGCGAATGAAGCGGAGTTCCCATCATAAATATTTTTTCCAATGGAATTTCCGCAACGATAAAAAGGGCGGCGGCGTATAGACATGCAAGGGAAACGCATTCTCCCGCTCCAACCGGATGATCCTGTTTAAAACGGAAGGCATTCATCGCTTCAACCGTTTCGGTTTTCCAATACGGGATAATGTCGGTATCGTATTTTTCAAGCCCGAAATGGCGGCGAATGTCGATGTCGAAATAGTATTTATCCCCCTGATAGCCGAAGAGGGCATTTGATTTTTCAAGCAGGCCGGGTTCTATGAAATCACTGAAGCGGTTAAGTTCCGTCTGTTTATCGGTCAATCCCCAGGTTTCGAGATCAAGGTTAAAATCGTATTGATCCATGATGTACTGTTTCACCCGGTGGACTTTCTTCAGGGGATTCAATTTGCCAATTCCAGCAAACCAGGGATCGCTTTTCCATTTCCATATTTCGGGCGACATGATATTTGCCAGAACCAGGGCAAACAGAAGATCCGGGAAGACAAAGATCTCCATATCGGAAAGGGTAAAGGCTGAGGAGTATTTTTCAAGTTGTTTGTTTTCCATCGAAATATTTTAATTCGTACGGGTTCAGAATTGACAAAGATAGGATGATTTAGGTTCCGTTTTTTATCCTATATTTGCACATTAAAACCAATGATTATGTACTACTCCGGACAAGAAATTATTGAGATCGCAATTCGGATCGAAGAGAATGGTTATGCTTTTTATTCTGCCGCTGCCGACATTTTCAGGGGATCGAACAACACTAAGGGACTATTTCTGGACCTGGCGGGAAAAGAACTCCTCCATATTGCCATATTCCAGAAGCTTTCTGAGAAGTTTGAACCTGAAAATTTTGACTTCGACCAAGAGGAAGCATCCGGTTATATCTCGAATCTGGCCGATACCCATATCTTTGGAAAAAAGGACGCAGGCATTACCCTGGCTAAAAAAATAAAAAGTACTAAAGAAACCCTGGAGATTGCCTATAAATTTGAAAATGACAGCGTAGATTTTTATACAGAACTTGCCAAACGGACCCATAGCGATTCAAAAAAACTTATTCAAAAGATCATCGAAGAGGAAAAGGAACATGCGGCTGAAATCAAGGAGTTCCTTTAAGATATCTTGTATTGGCATTTCAAACTAACTTCCCTCTTTCCATCGAAGGATTTTTCATCAGACGTTTTTAGATCAACCCGCTGAATAAAAACGGGAACAGTCCAATGGCTAAGATCAGAAGGGTAAGCGTCCCGATAATGATCTTGAACAGGCGACCGGCTTTAAGTTGAATTTCCTCTCCTTCTTTAAAATACATGGCGATGATCGGTTTGAAATAATATACCGCGCTGATGGCAGAACCCAGGATTGCGATGATGACCAATCCGGTATATCCTTGTTCCACGGCAGCGGCAAACAGGAAAAATTTTGCCATAAAACCGGCCAGTGGCGGAATCCCGGTCAAAGAAAGCATCGCGATGGTCAGACAAAAAGCTTCCAGCGGATTCTTCTTCGCAAGTCCGTTCATGGAGGTAAAAAAGTCATTTCCTTTGGATTCTCTGATCAGCATCAGGATCGCAAAGGCAAGGATCGTGGCAATGGAATAAGACAGGGTATAGAACAAGAGGGCATTTGCCGACCGGCTGCTGAAAGCAATCACCGCAAGCATCATGTACCCCGAATGGGATATGCTGGAATAGGCAAGCATCCGCTTGAGACCGGGTTGATAAAGTCCGGTCAAATTCCCGATCAGGATCGTCAATATTGAAAGGATGACCAGGGTGGGTTCCCAGATCTCACGGTTCCCGGCAAAAACGATACTGAAGAACCGGAACAGAGCGACGATGCTGGCTGTTTTGACCACCGAGGCCATGAAGGCGGTAAGTAAAGTGGGTGTTCCCTCATATACGTCGGGCGCCCAAAAATGGAATGGAACAATGGCGATTTTAAAAGATAATCCGGCAATGAACAAAAAGAGACCGGCGATGAACATGGGAGGTAAATGACCCGAGTGCAGGGAGACAAATTCAGCGATCTCTTTAAGATTAAAGGAATGGGCAGATCCATAGATCAGGGCGATCCCGAAAAGAAGAAATCCGGAGATAAAGGAACCCATCAGAAAGTACTTCAAGGTCGCTTCGTTCGAAGTAATGGCTTCTTTGTGGCTTCCCGCAAGCACATACAGTGCGATGGAAAGGGTTTCAATCCCAAGAAAAAGGATGATCAGATTCCCATACGAAGTCATCATCACGGCTCCGGCCAGGGCAAAGATCATGATGGCATAAATATCATCCAGAGGCCGTTCAACCGACTTATAATAATGTCCGGCAAAAGAAAAGATAAAAAGGGTAGAGAGGATCATTACGGTATTGAACGCAACGGCATAATTATCTGCCATCAGCATATCGTTGTAATAGCTCCGGAAGGTATTCCATTCCGGAATGGTCAGGATCAATGTAATAAGCAATCCTGCCAGGATCAGGGGTAAAAGCAACGATTTCTTTTTCAGGATCCCGAAGAAAAGGACCAGAACGCCAAGTACCGAGAGAGAGATTATGGGCGCCATTTAGTGGGAATAAAATAAGATTTTTAAAATATCCATGTCAATCGTCTGGAGGAACATTCCCGGGAAAATTCCAATCCAGAAAATCATAATTACAAGCGGAACAAGAGCAAGCGTTTCGGGAACGCTGAGATCGGTTATGTTTTCCGTCAATGCATTGACCTTCCCGAGCATCGTCCTTTGATACATCCAGAGCATATAAACGGCGCTGAAGATCATGGCAAGTCCCGCTATTACTGCAAAAACAATGTTGTATTCAAAAAGTCCTAAGAGCAGGAGAAATTCCCCGATAAATCCGTTCGTCAGCGGCAGGGCGATACTCCCCAGAAGGAGGATCATAAAGAATATGGCCAGCCGGGGCGCTTTTATGGCAATTCCGCCGAGTTCGCTGATCTTTCTGGTATTTACGCGTTCCTGAATAAATTCTATCATGATGAAAAGTCCCACGATGTTGATGCCATGCGATATCATCTGGATCACCGCGCCTTCCAGGGCTTTGATATTCAGGATAAAAACGCCCGCTGCCATCAGGCCGGCATGGGCAATCGAGGAATAAGCGACCAGCCGTTTCATGTCATCCTGCCGGATCGCGATCAGGGAAGCATAGACAATTCCGATAACGGAAAGGATGACGGCAATGGTTCCGAACTGCTGTAAGGCTTCCCGGCATAACGGGATCATCAGGCGGATCACTCCGTAAATACCCATTTTCAGCATGATCCCCGAAAGCAGCATCGTTCCGGGTCCGGGAGATCCGGTATAGGTATCGGGTTGCCAGGTATGAAACGGGAAAACCGGCATTTTGATGGCAAAGGCAAAAAACAAGGCAAGGAAGACCCATGTCTGTCCGGCAGGGCTTAAGGTGGCATTATATAAAGCAAAGAGATCGAAGGAATGAGGCAGCGGGGTCCGGAAATAGACATAGATCAGGGCAACCAGCATGAAGAGACTTCCGGTAAAAGTATAAATGAAGAATTTGAAAGTGATGCGGATCTTATCATTCCCGCCCCAGACGGCACATATAAAGTAAGCGGGAATGAGCGCCATTTCCCAGAAGATATAAAAGATCAGTCCGTCAAAAGCCGTGAAGACCCCGACGAGCGCCATCTCCATAACCAGTATCAATCCGTAAAAGGCGGATGGTTTTTTATAAGAATGGCGGAATGACGACAGGATGATCACCGGAACCAGCAGGGTGGTCAGCATCACCAGGAGCAGACTGATGCCATCCATTCCGAATTTCAGGGTTATTCCCGAAGAGCCAAACCAGTGTGCAGAGAAAAGAAGCTGGCAATGACAGGAGGTCTTATACTGGATGAAGGCGGCGACCGCAACGCCAAATTCTATCAACGCGATCACCAGGGCAACTCGTTTAATGAGCTTCTCCTTCCTGAATGCGAAAAGGGGCAAGGCAAACAACAGGGGCAATATGATCAGGACAACCGTCAGCATAGTTTAAATCACAACATTAAAGAGTAATATCAGGATAATTCCGAGGATCATCATCAACAGGTAAAATCCAATATTTCCGGTCTGGAGATACCGGATGGTATTTCCTGTCCGGATCACCAGATTGCCAAAACCATTGACGATCCCGTCAATGAGCCTGATCTCCACCACACGATGGAGAAACCCGGATAGCCACAGAACAGGTTTCACAAAGAGAAAATCATATAATTCATCGATGTAATATTTCCCGGATATAAGGTTTACAAGGAAAAGCTTTTTCGTTTCATCCGGGAACACTCCTTTTTGTTGAACCGTATAACGGATCAATGCCCGGTAGCCTATAATAAGAACCCCAAGCAAGGTAATCCCTGTCAGGATCCATCCGGTGGAATGCGACACCGGTTGTTTATATTGCATGATGCTTTTTGATGCGGCAAAGACCGGCGACAGGAATTTTTCAAGAGAAGCGTTACCTCCTGATAATTCCGGAAGATTGATCACCCCTCCCAGGATAGAAAGAAGCCCCAGGGCTATCATCGGAAAGATCATGATCCGGGGTGATTCATGGAGAGGATCGTTCGGGTTGGCGGCGCCACGGAACTTGCCATTGAATGTCAGAAAGAGTACCCGTAACATATAGAAGGCCGTCAGCAAGGTCGCGATAAACAGGAAAAACCAGATTACATGATTGAAAGCAAAGGCGTTGACCAGGATTTCATCTTTGGAGAAAAATCCTGCCAATGGCGGTATCCCGGCAATGGTGAGAGCGCCGATCAAAAAACACCCATAGGTCCTGGGCAGGGTCTTTTTTAAGCCGCCCATATTTCTGATATCCTGCTCTCCCCCGAGTGCGTGAATTACACTGCCTGCAGCCAGAAAGAGAAGCGCCTTGAAAAAAGCATGCGTGGTAAGATGAAAAACAGCGCCTGTAAAGGCTCCCACACTTAATCCCGTGAACATGATCCCCAACTGGCTGATGGTGGAATACGCCAGTATTTTTTTAATATCGTTCTGGAAGATGGCAATGGAAGCGGCAAACAAGGAGGTTAATAACCCGGCGATCCCCATAATGGCAAGGGTCGGCGGCGCTAAGGCATAGAGAATGTTGGAGCGGGCTACCATATAAACACCGGCAGTCACCATGGTGGCCGCATGGATCAGGGCCGACACCGGAGTCGGGCCGGCCATGGCATCGGGAAGCCACGTATAGAGGGGTATTTGGGCGCTTTTCCCAAATGCTCCGAGCAGCAGTAAAAGAGTGATCGCAATGATTGTTCCATCTCCGGCAGGAAGGTTTTTTGCCTGTGAAAAGATATCCGGATAGTTAAGGGTATTGAAGGTTGTAAATATCAGAAATATCCCCAGCAGGAATCCAAGATCGCCGATACGATTCATGATAAATGCTTTCTTTGCGGCATTATTGAAATCCTGGTTCTTGAACCAGAATCCGATTAGCAGGTACGAACAGAGTCCAACGCCTTCCCACCCGATGAAAAGGACCAGATAGTTTGCTCCCATCACCAGAAGAAGCATGAAGAAAATAAAAAGGTTCATATAGGAAAAGAAGCGGTTAAATCCGTCGTCTCCTTTCATATAACCGATGGAATAAACATGAATGATGAAACCTACCCCGGTGACGATCAGCATCATCAGGATCGATAAAGGATCTATAAGGAAACCGAAGGATATGGATAATCCGTTGAAGTTGATCCAGGAGAATAAATGATGAAAGGGTGAAAGGGTGAAATAGTGAAAATTAAAAATTACAATCAATGAGAAGATGAAAGATATAAGGATTGTGCCCGGGCCGATGAAAGCGGTCCAGGTTTTTGGGACCGTCCGGGAACCAAGACCCAGGATCAAAAATCCGAGTAAGGGTAACAAAGGAATTAATGTAATTAATAATGTCATCTCACCATTTCAATTTATTCAGCACTTCAATATCAATCGAATGGGTTGTCCGGTATATCAGTACAACAATGGCCAGTCCGATGGCTACTTCGGCCGCCGCTACCACCATGATGAAAAATACAAAAATCTGTCCTGCAGGATCGTTCAGGTAGGCTGAAAATGCCGCCAGGAGAAGGTTGATGGAGTTGATCATCAACTCGATCGACATCAGGATCGTCAGGACATTTCGTTTAATTAAAACGCCGATCACCCCGATGCAGAATAAAACCGAGCAGAAGATCAGATAGTCCGTAATGGTGATCGATGGCAGGAGCGTTATCATATTCGATTAACTTTTAATATTCATATCTGTTCCTTTTTCCCCAACAGGATGGCTCCAACCATGGCCGTCAGAAATAATATGGAGGAAAACTCAAAAGGTAATAAATAATCTTTGTACAGGATCTTCCCCAGATTTTTGACCAATCCGAGTTGTGAGATCATGGGATCGGCTGACGCCCGGATTTCATATCCTTTGAAAACCCCGATAAGTACAAGTCCGAGAAGACAGCCTGCTATGATTGCTATGGCTTTGACCCAGATTGTTTTAGGAGAATGTTCTTCCTTGTTCAGATTCAGCAGCATCACGGTAAAAAGAAACAGTACCATGATCGCTCCGGCATAGACGATGATGTGCACCACGGCAAGAAATTGCGCATTTAACAGCACATAATGACCGGCAATGGCAAAAAAAGTCAGGGTAAGATACAGTACACTGTGAATCGGCTTTTTTGAAACCAATACCATTATCGCCGAATAAATTGCCAAAATGGAAAGAAAAATGAACAGGTATCTGGTGAACATGATGGTTATTGGTTATGCTTAAACTTTTTATCTTTCTTGAACTCGATCACCGCTGCAGTCTGCCGTCTTGAAATATCAACGCTTTGGCCCCGGTCAGGCGGTTCCAGGAGAATATCTTTCCCATAGGTGAATTTATCCCTTGTAAATTCCGGTTGAACCATTCTTTTCGTCAGGAATATGGCTTCTTTCGGACAGGCTTCTTCACATAGTCCGCAAAAAATGCAACGCAGCATATTGATCTCATAAACAACAGCATATTTTTCTTCGCGGAATAGTTTTTCTTCTCCCTTCTTACGTTCTGCCGCGATCATCGTAATCGCTTCGGCCGGGCAGGCAATGGCACAGAGTCCGCAAGCCGTGCACCGTTCCCTCCCTTCATTATCCCTTTTCAACACATGTTGTCCCCGGTAAATCTCCGAAAATTCCCGCATTACCTCCGGATACCTGATCGTGGTCTTTTTGCGGAATAAATGACCTAAGGTGATCCACATTCCTCCGAAGATAGCAGGAAGATAAATCCTTTCCGGGAGGGAGAGGTTTTTGTTACTTACTACTTTCGACCGGTTTGTTAACAACATGGAAAAAGGAATGACAAGTGTTCATTAAGTTATTCGATGACAATTTTAGGATGATCCATTAATTAAAATTACCACTCCGGTGATCAGGATATTTAATATCGCCAGAGGTAACAAAGCCTTCCATCCAAGCCGCATCAATTGATCATAACGAAATCGTGGCAGTGTCCACCGCACCCACATGAAGATAAATCCGAAGAAGGTGATCTTCAGAAATAAGATCATGAAACTGACTGCGGCAAAGACATTAGGAGAAAGATTGAGCTTATCGATGAAGGGAAAATGATAGCCCCCAAAGAATAAAGTGGCCATCACGGCTCCGGAAATAAACATATTGATATATTCGGAAAACAGGTAAAAACCAAGTTTCATACTGCTGTATTCCGTATGATAACCGCCAACCAGTTCGGTTTCACATTCCGGCAGGTCGAAAGGGGAGCGGTTGGTCTCGGCAAAGGCACAGATCAGAAAGATCAGAAAAGCCAAAGGTTGATAAAAGATATTCCAGTTAAAACCCTGCTGTTGTGCGACAATTTCACGCATACTCAACGATCCTGTCATCATCACGATGGAAATGATAGCCAGGCTCATCGCCAACTCATAGCTGATCATCTGTGAAGAAGCTCTGACGGCCCCAAGCAGGGAATACTTGTTATTGGATGCCCAGCCACCGATCATGATGCCATATACGCCGATGGAGACGATCGCAAAGACGTAGAGGATACCGATGTTTATATCGGCCATCTGCATGGAATAGGTTTTGCCGTTGATGACCAGGTCGGGCCCCCAGGGGATGACGGCGCTGGTGAGACAGGCAATGAACATGGTCAGCGAAGGCCCCAGGATATAAAGGAATTTATCGGCCGTGTTGGGCATGAACTCTTCTTTGAAGAATAACTTTATCCCGTCGGCCAGGGGCTGAAACAATCCCCATGGGCCGGCCCTGTCGGGACCCAGGCGATCCTGGAACCAGCCGGCGACTTTCCGTTCTATCAGGGTCGAATACATGGCAACCAACAGGCTCAGGATCAAAATGAAACTTGCCAATAAAGTCTTGTATAGGATAAATGTCGTCATTCTCCGATGTTTTCTGATGACTCTACACGGCCTTCTATTGGCTTAATAATGGAAGGTTTTTCAAGCTTTTCATAATGATTTGCCGAGATTACCGATTGACGTTTTATCTTTCGCGGCCCTTCTATGATCCAGTCATGAATATCCTTCTTTTCAAACCGGCACTCATTGCAGATGAATGATTCCACTTCTCCGTATTGATCTTTACGCCCTGTGATACGGTATATTTCGTCACCAAACATCCAGGCGGTGACCATTCCTGAGCATTTCGTGCATTTCCGGTGAACATCCAACGGCTTCAGGAACCAGACCCGGCTTTTAAACCGGAATGTCAGGTCAGTCAGGGCGCCAACGGGACAAACATCGATGATATTTCCGGAGAAGTCATTATCAATGGAATTTCCGATGAAGGTGCTTATTTCTGAAGCATCGCCGCGGTAGAGAACACCATGAACGCGTTTATCGGTAAGTTGGTCGATGGCGACAACGCACCGGTAACACAGGATACACCGGTTCATATGGAGCTTAACATCAGGTCCGATATCGATTACGGGAAATTCCCGTTTCTCTTCTTCCATCCTGGTTCCTTCAAGGCCAAAACCATAACTGAGATCCTGAAGGTCGCACTCCCCGGCCTGATCGCATACAGGACAGTCGAGGGGATGGTTGATAAGCAGGAATTCCACGATTCCATTCCGGACTTCCCTGACCTCTTTGGAGAGTGTATTTTCGACGACCATCCCGTCCTGGACCGGAGTGCTGCAGGATGCCACCAATTTTGGGAGAGGCCGGGGATCCTTTGCAGAGGACTGTACCACCTTAACCAAACAGGAGCGGCATTTCCCTCCGGTTCCCGGCAACCTGGAATAATAACACATGGCGGGCGGGACAACTTTCCCTCCGATTTTGCGGGCCGCCTGGAGAATGGTTGTGCCTTCTTCCACTTCAATGGGGATATTGTCTATCGTTATCTTGATCATCTTGGTTCGTGGCTAAGCAGTGGTTTCAGAGTGCCGGATCAGGGCCCCATGGTGGATATTTCTGACAATTTCCGGGTGCATCACATGAAATTCGAATTCTTCCCTGAAGTGACGGATAGCGCTTGCAACGGGCCAGGCTGCCGCATCTCCGAGCGGGCAGATGGTATTGCCTTCGATATTCCGGGCAATACTGACCAGCAGGTCAATATCCGCTATTTTCCCATTTCCGTGTTCGATGCGCGATAACACTTTCTCCATCCATCCGGTTCCTTCCCTGCAGGGAGAGCATTGTCCGCAGGATTCGTGCCAATAAAAATGGGTAAGGTTTAATGTGTTGCGCACAATACACGCATCTTCATCATATACAATAAATCCTCCCGAACCCAGCATCGATCCGCTCACAAATCCGCCTTCGGCCATCGATTCGAAAGAGAATTCCCTGGGGCCACCCGCCGCCGTATGAAGGATCAGACCGGCCGGAAGTATCGGAACCGATGATCCGCCCGGGATTATGGCCTTGAGTTTTTTATTACCCCTGATCCCTCCGCAAAATTCATCACTATAGATGAAATCTTCGACCGGGAAGCCCATTTCAATTTCATAAACGCCGGGCTTATTAATGTTTCCGCAGGCAGAGATAAGCTTTGTTCCGGTACTTTTCCTGGTACCGATCCGCGCATATTCTTCCCCGCCCATAGAGATGATCGGTCCGACGGTGGCGAGGGTCTCAACGTTATTAACGACCGTGGGACATCCAAAAAGTCCTTTGGATGCGGGGAAAGGAGGTTTGATCCTCGGATTGCCCCGCTTTCCTTCAAGAGATTCCAGCAAACCTGTTTCTTCGCCGCAGATATAAGCGCCTGCACCCGGGTGAACAAAAATATCGAGTGCATAATGGGTGCCAAGTATCTTTTCTCCTAAAAATCCATGTAAATGTGCTTCCCTGATTGCATTTTCAAGGATGCCTGCAATATGTTTAAATTCACCGCGTATATAGATATAACAGGTTCTGATCCCAAGGGCATAACCTGAAATGACCAGTCCTTCAATCAGCAGATGGGGAATATTTTCCATCAGGTACCGGTCCTTGAAGGTGCCGGGTTCGCTTTCATCCGCATTGCAGATCAGATATTTTGGCTGAGCGCTGTCAGGGTTGAGAAAGCTCCATTTCGAACCGGTAGGAAAACCAGCCCCTCCCCTCCCGCGTAATCCGCTCTTCATGACTTCCGTTATGACCATGGCCGGAGTCATCTCCCGGACAGCCTTTTCCGCAGCATTGTACCCGCCGTTCGCACGGTAAGTTTCAAAGTTCCGGATTCCCGGGATCCCGATATTTTTCAGTAAAATATTTCTACCCATTTCTTATCCGGGGTTTGTTCCTGGTTTGCCTTTACCTGTAAATCGTCCAGTATCCGGTCAATTTTATCTTTGGTCAGCTTCTCATAAAACTCCGTATTTACCTGCATGACCGGAGCGTTTCCGCAAGCGCCGAGACATTCAACCGTCTTTAAGGTAAATATTCCGTCCGCCGTCGTCTCTCCGGCTTTTATCTTTAATCTCTCCTGCAGATAAGACAGGATATCTTCTCCTCCGCTAATAGCACAGGGTCCGGTCCGGCAAACTTCAATAACATATTTCCCGACCGGTTCGAGATAAAACATACTGTAAAAGGTGGCGACTTCATACACTTCGATGGGTTGAAGATTCAACAGGGTCGCTATATAATCCATTATATCAACGGTCAGGGTTCCGCTTAATTCCTCCCGGGCAATATGCAGGACCGGCAATAGCGCCGACTTCTGCCGGCCAGGAGGATACCGGAGGATCAGTGCTTGGACCTTTTCCAATACTTCAGGAGAAAAAGATACCGGCCTGCTTTCTTTCTTATATAGCTTATGCCCTGCCAATGACATTTTTAATAATTACTTTTAACCTTTTAAATCTCTTAACTTTTCCTTCTACATTCTTTATTATCCATCCAACTCTCCTGCAATAACATTCATACTGCTCATGGTCAAAATGGCATCGGAAAGCACTCCTCCCCGGATCATTTCCGGTAATGCCTGATAGTAAATAAAGCATGGGCGACGAAAATGAAGCCGGTAAGGAGTTCTGCCTCCATCGCTGATAAGATAAAAACCCAGTTCGCCATTAGCGCCTTCAACCGAATGATAGACTTCTCCCTGAGGCACTTCGATTTCGCCCATGACTATTTTAAAGTGCCAGATAAGCGCTTCCATCTTGCTGTAAACATATTCTTTGGGTGGAAGGCAGAACGCCGGTACCTCCATGAAATGTTTTCCTTCCGGTAGATTATCCAGCGCATTACGAATCAACTTCAGGCTTTGCCAGATTTCTTCCTGCCTTACACAAAACCGGTCGTACGTATCGCCATTTGTTCCCAGTGGTAATTCAAACTGAAAATCGTCGTACGAACTATACGGATTCATAACCCTGATATCAAAGTCGACGCCGGCAGCCCGGATATTCGGACCGGTAAAACCGTAATTGATGGCTTTTTCGGCCGAAATGGGTCCCACACCCATGGTCCTGTCCATGAAAATCCGGTTTCGGAGAAGGAGTTTCTCAAACTCCCTTAGAACCTTCGGCATTCTTTCGAGGAATTCTTTGATCTTCCGGATGGCGGTGGACGTGAAGTCGCGTTCAAATCCGCCGATCCGTCCCATGTTGGTGGTGAGACGCGCACCGCAAACCTCTTCATAGATCTCGTAAACCCTTTCTCTTTCCTGGAAAACGTAAACAAACCCCGTTAATGCTCCGCTATCTACTCCGATGACACTATTACAGATCAGGTGGTCGGTGATCCGGGCCAGCTCCATCAGGATGATGCGCATGTAGTCGATCTTCTTATTGGTTTTTATCCCGAGAAGCTTCTCAACCGTCATCTGCCAGCCAATATTATTGATCGGGGCTGAGCAGTAATTCAGGCGGTCGGTAAGGGTGGCTATCTGGTAATAGGGACGGCGTTCTGCAATTTTTTCAAATGCCCGGTGTATGTAACCGATTGTCTGTTCGGTATTCACGATTTTTTCCCCGTCGATCGTGAGCACGTTTTGAAAAATGCCATGGGTAGCCGGATGGATTGGGCCAAGATTAAGGGTTGTATAGGTTTTCTCTTCGCTCATCGGCCAAAAAATCTGTCATCTTTGTCTTCCCTTGTGGGATCCTCAAGAGGAAATTCTTTTCTCATCGGAAAATAATCCAGATATTCTACATTCAGTATTCTTTTCAGGTTGGGATGTCCTTCAAAGATAATCCCGTAAAAATCATAGGTCTCCCGTTCCATCCAGTTTGCCGTTGCAAAAAGGTCGGTAACTGTTGAAATTGTCGGGTCATCTGACGGTAAAAAAGTTTTTATCCGGACTCTTTTGTTTTCATGAAAATTATGCAAGTGATAGACCACTCCCAGGGGAAGTTCACGATCGGGATAATGAATGCCGCAAAGGGTGGTAAGGAACATGAAATTAAGCTGGGGATTCTCCTTCAATTCCTTGATTACCCCGTGGATGACCGGATAGGACACCGTAATGGTAAACATGTCGGAGGTGTTGTCCGCCTCAAAAATATCCAGGTCGAACTTAGCCTTCAAAATCCCGGTAATCTCAGAATCCATCATCTTTTCATATCTCTCAAAAAATTCCAGTCGGTTCCAAAATTCCTCCCTCCTCACTATTTAAGTATCCCATAGCGATCAAGCAACTCTTTATATTCTTCCGAATATCTCCGTCTCAGTGGTTCTTTCCCTGCCAGTTCCTGGATTTTCATAAATCCATCGATGATTTGTTCGGGGCGGGGAGGACAACCGGGAACATAAACATCAACCGGAACGATCCGGTCGATACCCTGTAAAACGCTATAGGTGTCAAAGATGCCACCGCTTGAAGCACAGGCGCCAACCGCAATGACCCATCTGGGTTCCGCCATCTGGTGATATACCTGTTGAACGACCGGGGCCATCTTCTTTGCGATCGTCCCCATGACCATCAGCAAGTCGGCCTGACGCGGACTGAAACTCAGTCTTTCAGCGCCAAACCGCCCCAGATCATAATGCGCTCCCATGGTCGCCATGAATTCGATTCCGCAACAGGAAGTGGCAAAGGGTAAAGGCCAGATAGAATTTTTACGGGCAAGACCGATCACCTTGTCAAATGCCGTAGCAAACAGGCCCGGGGCCATGTACCCTTCAGGGGGATCGACTTTGGTATATATTGGTTTGTTCGTTTCCATCACATGACTTGATATCACTCTTCCCAGTTTAATGCTCCCTTTTTTATTATGTAGTAGAACCCGAACAATAAAAATCCCAGGAATACCAGCATCTCTAAAAAGCCACCCCATCCGAATTCTTTAAAGTTGATCGCCCAGGGGTAGAAAAAAATGATTTCCACATCAAAAAGGACGAACAATATGGCACTTAAAAAATATTTCACGGAAAAAGGGAACCGGGCATTTCCTTTGACCTCTATCCCACATTCAAAATTTTCTTCTTTGCGGATGGAATGGATCCGTTTCCGTTTTCCTCCAATGAAGTGCGTCAGGATCATCGTGATAACCACGAAACCCAGCGCAATAATAGACTGAACGACGATGGGTAAATAGTCAGCAGGGATAAATTTCTGATCCATTATTTAGAATTGTTCTTTACAAATATAATGATTTTTAAATACGGTGATATCGGGAATAAAATAAACCATAAGCAAATAATTTTTAAATTTGTCTTCCTGCTAAATGATCTTTCTTCATGAATGCAATGCCGCTCGTTATAGCTGCCATCGCTATTTTCGCCCTTGCCTACCGTTTCTATTTCAGCTTCATCGCCGCGAAAGTCCTCACCCTGGACGATAACCGGATCATGCCATCCGGACGGTTGTACGACGGGCAGAATTATTATCCCATGAGCAAATGGGTATTGTTCGGGCATCATTTCGCGGCTATTGCCGGGGCCGGTCCTCTGGTCGGACCGGTATTAGCCTGCCAGTTCGGATATTTTCCGGGTTTTATCTGGATGGTCGTTGGATCCGTTTTAGCAGGATCGGTTCATGATATCGTGGTTCTTACGGCCTCGGTTCGCCATGATGGTAAGTCACTGGCGGAAATTGCCCGGTTCGAGATCGGGAAAGTGACCAGTGAGGTCACTACTTCTCTGGCTACTTTCATCATCATCATCATTGCCATTGCCGGACTTGGGTTGGTCGTAGTCAATGCGCTCTCCGAATCTTCCTGGGGACTTTTCACCATTGCTTCCACTATTCCTATTGCGATATTTATGGGGATCTGGATGTTTCAGTTTCGCAAGGGACGTACTGTTGAGGCTACCATCATGGGGGTGATCATGCTGAGCGCTGCCGTTATTTTCGGTCGCTATATTCCTTCCTCTCCTTTTGCCTCCTGGTTCTCTTACGATCATAAAACCCTTTCGCTGATGCTGGCCGGATATGGTTTTGTTGCTTCGGTTTTGCCGGTATGGCTGCTCCTTTCTCCACGCGACTACCTGAGTTCCATCATGAAGCTGGGAGTAATTGCCATGCTGACCCTGGGTATTATTATTGTGGCTCCTGATCTGAAAATGCCGGCATTTACCGCATTTATTCATGGAGGGGGTCCCATCATTCCGGGAACACTTTTCCCTTATCTGTTCATTACCATAGCCTGCGGAGCCGTTTCCGGGTTTCATGCTTTGATCAGTTCAGGAACTACGCCGAAAATGATCATGAAAGAATCTCATATCAAACCTATTGCTGTCGGAGCCATGCTTTCGGAAGGACTGGTCAGCGTCATGGCCATGATCGCCGCAGCCAGTCTTTTCCCTTTGGATTATTTCCAGATCAATGTCTCCCCGGAAAAATTTACTGAAATCCTTCCCCAGTTGAAAGCCATGGGATTCACCCATTCGGAGTTGCCCAAGCTGGCTGCCGAAGTGGGTGAAAATATCACGGGACGAACGGGTGGAGCCGTTTCACTTGCCGTTGGCATGGCTCAGATATTTTCAGCCATTCCGGGACTTGACAAATTGATGTCCTACTGGTACCACTTTGCCATCATGTTTGAGGCCTTGTTCATTCTCACCACCATCGATGCAGGCACCCGGGTAGCCAGGTTCATTCTGCAGGAACTGTTTGGAAAAGTTTACCCGCCATTTACCCGCACCAACTGGCTTCCCGGGAACCTGATATGTAGCGGGCTTGTCGTTGTTTGCTGGGGGTACTTCATTTATACCGGGTCCGTCTCCACGATCTGGCCGATGTTTGGTACTGCAAATCAGTTGCTGGCTACAATCGCTCTTACAATTGGCACCTCATATATCATCAATCAGGGAAAAGCAAAATATGCCTGGATTACCATCCTTCCTCTTGTCTTTGTGGGGATTACCACCCTGATCGCAGGATTTATGAACATTAAGGGAATTTATATTCCGCAATTGGCAGTTGCGAAAACCCAATTCCAGGGAATCCTGAATCTCACTCTTACGCTGGTTATCATGTTCTGCGTAGTGATCATCATCCGGGATGCCGTACCGGCCTGGATCAAGGCATTCCGGAAAGTCAGAACGGATTGATCTCATTCCGGTTGTTCATTTTTACTAATATCCGTATTTACCTTAAACTCTCCCTCCCACTTTGCAACGACTACCGTTGCCAGGCAATTTCCAATGACGTTGGTGGCGGTTCTTGCCATATCCATGAGCTCATCGATCCCGAGAATGATAAAAACAGGCCAGGTCGGAAGTCCGAAGCTGGTCGCGGTTCCAAGGAGGATCACCAGCGAAGCGCGGGGTACGCCGGCTACGCCTTTACTGGTCAACATCAACGTCAGCATCATGATGATCTGAGTTTCAAAAGAAAGGCGGATACCGGCCATATGAGCCACAAACAAAGAAGCCATGGCGAGATACAAGGTCGTACCATCAAGGTTAAAACTATATCCGGTGGGGATTACAAAAGAAACTATCTTTCTTGGGACCCCAAAACGTTCCATATTCTCCATCGCCAGGGGTAGTGCCGATTCGCTGCTGGTCGTGGCAAAAGCAATGGTGGCAGGCTCTGCAACGGCTTTTAAAAATGGTTTAACCGGTACTCTCAGTACCAATAAGATGGGGAATAAAACTCCGATGAGAAAAACGAGCAAGGCAATATACAGGGTTCCCAAAAGTTCGAAAAGGTTCATTAAGACTCCAAGTCCCATATGACCCACGCTATATGCAATTGCCGCGAAGACGGCAAAGGGGGCAAAGAGCATGATCATGTTGGTGAATTTGAACATAACGGCAGTCAGGGATTCCGTGAACTTTAACATCGGTGAACGATAGGTCTCTTTGACCATTGCTAAGGCAATGCCAAAAAGGATGCTGAAAACAACAATCTGAAGCACTTGCCCTTCGGCAATGGATTTAGCGATGTTTTCCGGGAATATATGTAAAACGATATCCCGCCAGCTTTGAGACTGGATTTGTGGTAAAGCGCCTTGGGTCATCGCCTCGGGGACCTTAACCCCAAGTCCGGCCCCGGTTATGTTGATGGCGGCAAGACCTATGAAAAGAGCGATCGTAGATACGATCTCGAAATAAAGAAGTGATTTCCACCCCATGCGGCCGACCTGTTTGAGGTTGGCATGACCGGCAATACCGGTAACCAGGGTTCCAAACAGCAGGGGCGCTATGATTGTTTTTACCAGGAGAATAAAAATCTGGCTGACGATATTGAGTTCTTTTGCCACGGTCGGGATATCGTAACCAAATTCCGCACCGGCAAGCATGCTGATGAAAATCCATGTGGTAAGCTTTTTCTTCCTACAACCATAAAGAAAGTAAAATATAATTGGAATCCATCTTAAGGTGATAAGGATCCACCGTGAGAAATCAATTAAAGTATAGTGGTCGATAAGATGAAGCAGGACAGAGACGGTGAAAGAAACGAAAAAACCAGTAAGGAGACGTTTGGAAGTGAACATGTTCAACGATGTTGGATTTTTCAAATCTACGCAAATTTCTTTAAGTTTCATGCTGTTATGCAGTGTCTTATCATTTTTGTATTAAATTTGAATTTTAAAACAGTTACTGTCAATGATCCATTATTTAACCATCCCCGAAGAATTGTTTCTGCTTACGGTAAATGAAAAAACCGGCAGGACTGCTTCCGTGAAATCGAAAAAATTTGATATTCTGCTGGCTGCTTCTATCCTTATGGATCTGGCGCTTCATCATCGAATCGACACCGACATGAATTATGTCATGCTCGATAATCCGGAACCAACAGGACATCCGTTGCTCGACCAGGCTTTAGAAATCATCACAAATGCACCCGTGCAGGAAAAGATTACCCACTGGTTGCTTAAACTTTCTGAAAAAGCGGTACATTTTCGGAAACTGCTGGTTTCGGGTCTGATTGAAAAAGGATTAGTAAAAATGGACAAGGAAAGGGTTTTTCTGGGTTTTTCATCAAAAAAGTATCCGAGTCTTATTCATAATGAAGAAATCATTGAAGTTAAAACCCGGGTCCGGGAATTGGTTTTTGGCGATGATCTGCCCGAATTCCGTGATGTTGTCATCATCAGCATAGCTTGGTATGGCGGTTTGTTGAATCTTATTTTTTCTGAGGAAGAAATTGCCAAATGCCATTCCCGTATTGAATTACTCGCTAAAATGGATCTCATCGGTCAGGCGGTATCAAAATCAATGAAGGAACTGACTTTGTCCATTATCTTTTCCATTCATGCTAAAGAGATCTTAGGAATTAAGTCTCCTGAAGAAAAATTGGAAGACCTGGTTGAAGAGATGAAAACTTTAATGCATATTCGCGATGAGAACGACCTGCCCGACTGGCTCCGGAAAGGCGCCGATCAATACAAGAAAACACTCGATTTTATTAAAGAGACAGGCACTAACGAAATAGTTTTTAATCCGAAAACCGGCAAGTATGGATTAAAGATCTGGGCCGGGTTACGTTGATATATTCTCTTTTAAACCGGTCCTGACTATATTTTGTATTACCGGTAAATATCCCCCTGATCGGTCGTAACTTTATAGAGAATATTAAACTTAACCATTCATCTATGAAGAGATCTTTGAAAATATTGCATTGGATACCCCGTATCCTCTGTATTCTGGCCATTCTGTTTATCAGTATGTTTGCGCTTGACTCATTCGATCCCAAATATACCCTCTGGCAGCAGATACAGGCATTTGTAATACATCTTATCCCTACCTATATCCTGATCATTCTTCTGATTATTGCCTGGAAATGGGAATTAATCGGTGGTTTGTTGCTAATTATTCTTGCGCTTGGCTTCAGTCCTTCAATCTATATCCATAATTACCACATGAATCATTCGGCAGGGATGAGCTTGCTTACAATCTTATCGATTACGTTTCCGTTTATTCTTACCGGAGGACTTTTTGTTTTAAGTTATTTTCTGAAAAAGAAAAACCCGGAGATTACCACAACCCAAGAGAATACCTGAACAAAAAGAAAGACCAACTCTTCTTTTGCTAACTTATTTTAATCAACCGGATGGTTTTCGTTTCTGTTCCGGCTAATAAAGTGCAGAGATAAAAACCAGGGGGAAACAGATTATCTGGCAGATTTACCGTATAGGTCCCTTGTAATTGATGTTTCTTGACTAAAGCACTGATTTCTTCCCCGTAAACATTACAGATTACCATCTTTACATGAGTTGGGTGAGCGATTTTATAATGGATGGCGTTATGATCTTTGTCCCTGAACGAGGAGAAAGATAGTCGTCATTGGGGACTTCGCGATGCATCTTTACTTTTTCAGCGGCAGGGATGGGAATATTCTGATTAAAGGAGAATAATGGTTATATGGTCTTTTATTTGGTTGTTTATAAAATAGGGACAATACCTGATCCCGGATCGGTTGCCTATAACTCATTTATCTACGATCTGGTTAAGGTTTAAAAACAGCGAGGGGGAACCTGGGAATCGGTATACCGCTGGTTTATTGTCTTTTGTAACCTTATTAAACAGGAATTTATGGACTCCGGGGAAATCTAAAATTCAAATTGGTAACCCAGGGAGATGGTAATCGGGAGAATCGAATTTTTCATTGTAATTTCCGGGTCGTGTTCCATTGTATAAACCTGATCATAAAATTTCGGCGACCGGAACGGAATATTCAGATCGATGTTAATTCCGCTTTTTTTTCTTCTACCAAACCTGGTTTCCAGTCCGATTCCGGTTGTAAATCCATAGAACATTTTATCATAACTGCTTTTCCCGACAACTTTTGTAACTCCGTTAACCCCATACATCACCTTCAGGTAGGGTCTTAACGCCCGCTTCCCATTGGCAGGGAACAGACGACCAAGGCAACCGACATTCCAGCCTAAACCTATTAGTTCCCACCCTCCGGCAGCAAATATCCCCATGTGTGAAATTGGGTAAAAAGTAAATTTGACTCCAACAAGACCTCCATAATCAAGCCCCAGTCCAAACCCAAAGTCACCCCATCGACGCTCAGTTTTTTTGTTTTGACGAATAATGATCGCTGTATCTTTCACAATGAGCTTTGAGATATCCTGTCCAACAGCTATTTGAACACAAAACAACCCTATTAATAAAAGGTAGAAATTTCTTTTCATGTTATTTTTGTTTTTATTTAATATAACACAAATATAACACAATAAAGAATAAAAGAACTCTTTCTTTAAAGAAAATAATTTTAAAAACGAGATTAGTATTCGTCCGGTAACGATTTCAATTGCTCATAGGTAAAAACAGGGCCATCCTTACAAACATAGGTGGATCCTATATTACAGCGGCCGCATTTGCCCAACCCGCATTGCATTCTCATCTCCAGGGTAGTAATGACGTCTTTGGGGGCAAAGCCAAGTTTATCGAGCGATAATAAAGTATATTTGATCATGATGGGTGGTCCGCAGGTAATGACTTTTGTATTGGCAACCGTGGGCTTTACCACCTCCTCTAAAATCTTTGGAACCACCCCGACATTGTCTTTCCAGCTCTCTTCGGGTTTATCGATGGTGAGAATGACCTTCAGCGAAGGATTTTTCTGCCATTCCTGAATTTCTTCTTTATAACAAAGGTCGGAAGAGGTACGCGCCCCATACAGAATAGTGAAATCCTTGTAATCATTTCTATTGTCGATACAGAATTGAATAAGCGACCGCAGGGGAGCGAGTCCGATGCCCCCGCCGACAAAGAGCAGGTTTTTCCCCTTGATCTCTTCCAACGGAAACCAGTTGCCGTAAGGACCGCGAATCCCAACTTCATCTCCTTCATCAAGGTTGTTGTGGATATCGGCGGTAACAGCGCCGGCCTTTTTGATTGAACAATCGAAATAGCCTTTGCGGGTGACAGAAGAAGATATACAGAAAGTACATTCACCATGCCCGAGAAATGAGAATTCGACAAATTGTCCGGGGAGCCAGGTATATTTTTCCATGATGGCACCATCTTTGAATTTCAGACGATAGGTTCTGACATCAGGAGTCTCTTGGATGATTTTGTCAATTTTACAAAGTGTCGGGACTAATAATTGTTCCATCTCAGAATTATTGAATTGTTGAATTATTAATTTCTTGCATTAACTCGTCTTCAAATTTTCAAATCATTTAGCCATCACTACCTGATTAACTACCTCAAATATGCTAATGTTTACCGGGCATGAGATGGCGCATTTTCCGCAACCGACACAAAGGTTCACCCCAAAACGTTCTTTGTAATAAACAAACTTATGCATCGCCCTTTGCCGCCAGCGACGATATTTCGCCGGACGTGGATTATGACCCCCTGCCATCAGGGTAAAATAACCGTTATTACAGGAATCATAGCTTTTATACCGAACCCCGTTATCTTTTATTTTTTCATCCGATATTTTAAAACAATGACACGTCGGGCAAATAAAAGCACACGTGTTGCAACCTATGCAATTCCGTGAAACAATTTCAAATTCAGGGGATTCAAATTGATTCCCAAGTTTTTCATTAACCTCCGTATAGTTCATTTTCAACCGGAAGGAAGCAGTAAAAGCCTGGTATTGTTTCTTCATTTCCTCCTCAATCGACTGCTGATTGCCGGCTTCAGTCTGCAGACTGAAATTCTCTTTCAGGAATGCGTTTCCTTTTTCGGTTTTCCCTTTGATATAGACCTTCCCATCTTGTCCGTTAACAATCAAAACATCCATTGCATCCATATTTTCAACATCATAATCCAATGAAGTACAGAAACATTGGAGATCGGCTTTATCGCAACGGGTAGAGATAATGACTGTGTTTTCACGTCGCTTCTGGTAATCGGTATCATGATAATCCCATTGATAAACTTTATCCAGAACCTGTAAACTTCTGGCATCACAATGTTTTACTCCAAGAATGACACGTTTCCCGCTAAGGGGGTCCTCTTCGGCTTCTTTCATGTCGGTTCCGGCGCTGGTAGTTGTATACTTCATGACCTTTGCAGAACGTGGAAAAAACAATGGCTTAATGCTCATTGTTTTCGTAATCGGAGAATCGGGGTCGCATTCGGAAAGATTTGAAACCCTCTTGAAATCGAATTTTTCAAACTTCTCAACCGGAGCATAGGTTTCATTCTTGGCAATGACGGCTTCATAGAATTGCTGTAAGCCATTTTTATCGGTAATATAGGTTGTAACACTCATAACAGATGGTTCGGATTACATAATAAAATCATCAGGATCTTTCAGGTCGAATTTATAAAAAGCTCCGCGGTCGTCGGGAATTACGCCGGCCAAATGCTTCTGAAAGTTCTCAAAAATCACACTTTCATTCTGCTTATGAAGCAGGTGCAAAGGTAAATGACTGGGGCACGCTTTTTCGCAGTTACGGCAATCCACGCAACGACCGGCAAGATGTAACGACCAGGTCATCAGTGCATGAAAAGCGCTTGAAGTAGTATTCGATCCGCTGTAGAGGGTCGATGTCTCCTGGTCCAAACAACATTTTGCGCAGTAACAAAGCGGACAAGATTGCCGGCAAGCATTGCAACGAATGCAGTTTTCGAAAATCCCTTCAAAAAATTCCCGACGTTCAACCAACGATTTCCCGGAAAGCCCGGTAATATCAACATTCACCTTATAATCTTTCTTGCCGGAAGGATTTCCTATCAGTTCGTCGTACACCACCGGATCCGGGACGACACATTCCAAACAGTTCTGCATTTTTTCTCCCGTCTGATCCACAACTCCTTCACAACAGATTCCAATGATATAGAGTTTCTCGCGCTTTATCTGGTTTTCGGTCAGTAACAAGTTAAGGGAACGGCTGTCGCAACCCTTGACGACTAACCCGAGTCGCTTATTTCTTGTGTGTTCATTTTTAAGGTAATTGGCAAGATTAAAGACCGATTTTGAGGTGAACACAAGTTTGGAAATGTCCTTGGGATCGGAGATCAACGTCGGGACCTGGTTGTCGTCAAAGCTATTCTTCCGGAAACCGATAAAAATATCGATTTTATCCTCTGCAAACAGCTTCGAAGCAATCTCCTGTATTTGTTTCGTATAGTCCATTACTTATCGAAATTTTCTTTTTTATATAAATGAAGAGGTCCGAGTTTCTTGATATCATCGGTAACTTTCGCAACAACCTTGGCAAATTTTGGTCCCTCGGCAGCCGAAACCCAGGAAAATTGTACCCGGTTTTCATGAAAACCGACCATATTAAGCAACTTCTTGGTTACCAGAAAACGCCGGCGGGCAAAATAATTACCACTGATATAGTGGCAGTCGCCGGGATGGCATCCTGAAATAAGAACGCCATCGGCCGTGGCCTGCAGCGATTTGATGATGAACCAGGGATCGACCCTGGAGGAACAGGGAACACGGATGATCCGGATGTTGGGCGGATATTGAATACGGGAAGTTCCGGTAAGATCGGAACCTGCGTAAGAACACCAGTTGCATAAAATCCCAATGATGACCGGTTGCCAGTTTTCAGGGGCAACGATCTCCGGTTTTTCAATGCTTATGATCTTTTCTTTTACTTCTGCTTCCATTAGATTGCAACTATCTCGTTAATGATTTGAGGATCGGTAAAACCTGACAGGGTGATGGCCATACTCCGGCAAATTGCGACACAGGATCCACAACCCTGGCATACGCCTTCATTGATTTTGGCAACGGTTCGTACCTCTTTGGAACCATGTCCCATGGGAATCTCTTCGGTAACAATAGCCTGGTAGGGGCAAACTTTAACACAATTCTGACAACCGCTGCAAAATTCGTTGTCAACTTTTGAAATCATCGGGTCTTTTTTCATCGTATCTCCCGAGAATAACCCGCACACTTTAGCCGCACAAGCAGAGGCCTGGGCAACCGTATCGGGAATGTCTTTCGGAGCCTGCGTACAACCCGCCAGGAAAATCCCTGCTTTGGCAGTTTCTACAGGACGCAGCTTAGGATGGGCTTCCGACATATAACCGTACTTGTCGTAGGAGACTCCCAGTAATCTTGCAAGGTCGGGATTGCCTTTGGGAGGAATGATTGCGGTAGCCAAAACTACAAGGTCGGCTTCAATTTCTATCACCTGCCCGATCTGTGCATCTTCTCCGCGAACGATCAGTTGATCTCCTTTTTTATAAATTTTCGAAACACGGCCGCGAAGATAGGTGGCTGCCGTATCAACCTGCGCTCTTTTAACAAATTCTTCATACCCTTTTCCTGCAGCACGGATATCCATATAAAAGATGTATGCATGTGAATCATGTACTTTGTGATGCAGCAGAATAGCATGTTTGGCCGTGTACATGCAACATATTTTCGAGCAATATTCAATTCCCTTGGCTTCATCGCGGGAACCGATGCATTTAATGAATACTACACTCTTTGGCACTTTCCCGTCGGAGGGACGTATTGGTAAGCCACCGGTCGGACCATTGGCCGAAACCATACGTTCAAACTCCAGCGAAGTGATGATGTCTTTGAACCGGCCAACGCCATATTCTTCATACGGCTTGGGGTCCCACAGGTCATAACCTGTTGCAATGACGACGGCCCCGACTTCCCGTTCAATGATTTCATCCTGCATCTTATAGTCGATGGCTCCTTTTTCACAAAACTTGGCACAGATTCCACATTTCCCTTTAAGGAGCATGGTGCAGTGTTCGGCGTCGATGACCGGCTTATTGGGTACCGCCTGCGGGAATGGGGTGTAAATGGCTTTCCTCTTATCGATTCCCATATTGTATTCATTGGGAACTTTTACCGGACATTTTTGCCAGCAAGCGCCACAACCCGTGCAAACTTTAAAGTTTACATAGGAGGCTTTTTTCTTTATCTTGGCTTTGTAGTTCCCCACATAACCATCCAATTCAACTACCTCCGAATATGGGATAAGTTCTATAAACGGATGGGAAGCCACATCAACCATCTTTGGTGTCAGGATGCACTGGGAACAGTCCAGGGTAGGGAAAGTCTCGTCAAGTTGCGCCATCCGACCTCCAATCGAAGGACTTTTTTCTACCAGGGTGACCGGTATCCGGGCATCGGCAATATCAAGAGCTGCCTGAATCCCGGCAATACCGCCTCCAATAACAAGAGCCCGCTTGGTCACGGGAACCGAGATTTCATGCAGTTGTTCATTGGCAATCGATTTTGCAACAGCCATACGCACCAAATCCGAAGCCTTTTCCGTAGCTGCTTTTTTGTCTTTCTGGTGAACCCACGAAGAATGTTCGCGAATATTGGCTATTTCGAGCATATAGGGATTCATCCCGGCATCGCTTAATGCCTTGCGGAATGTTTTTTCATGCATGCGCGGAGAACAAGCTGCCACGACAATCGAAGTCAGCTTATGCTGAACAATGGCATCCCGGATCAGTTGCTGTCCCGGGTCTGAACACATATATTTATATTCAATGGCATATTTGACTTCTCTGATCCGTTTGGCTTCTTCTATCACCTTGGGAACATCAACGAAGTCGGCAATATTAGCGCCGCAAAAACAAACAAAAACTCCTACTCTGGCCATTATGCAACCTCGCTTTCTGCTTCAACAGCTTTTTTGGTTTTTTTATTTTTTTCAGGTTCCGGTTCAATCTTCCCGATGTTGGCCAGGGCCTTTTCAACAGGAATGATGTTTTTATTGAACATCAGGTCTTTTTCAGGCATACCGAAAGCGAGGGCCATCAGTTGCGTGAAATAAAAGATCGGAAGATCAAATTTTTTTCCGGCGGTTTTTTCTGCGCCCGGTTGCCGCATGTCGAGATTCGACTGACAAAGCGGACAGGCTACCACAATGGCATGAGCGCCGCTCTCCTTGGCCATCTCCAGGATCTTTCCTGTAAGATTGAGCACCACTTCTGAGTTAGAGATGCTGAAAGAGGCACCACAACATTCGGTTTTATAATCGAAATCGGTGGCCTTGGCTCCCAGCGCCTCAACGATATGATCCATCGACATGGGGTATTCCGGCGAATCGAATTGGGTAATTTTTTTCGGACGGGTCAAAAGGCAACCATAATAACAGGCTAGTTTCATCCCGGCCAGGGATTTGGTGACCTGGGCCTTGATGGCCTCCAGTCCGATATCTTCGTAGCAATATTGAAGCATCGATTTAATAGCTACCTTGCCCTGGTAAGTTCCTTCCTCAATAATCGTAGCGTTGATCTGCCCGGCCAGTTCAGGGTTTTCATCCATATGGACCTTGGTCACTTTCATACGCTGATAACAGGAAGCGCAGGGGATGGCCATGGTGGCATTGTCGAGTTTCTCTGCCAGCACAAGATTGCGCAGCGGAAGTGCGTATGCCAGGCTTTCGTTCATGGTATGGGCCGAAGTGGCACCACAACAATTCCAGTCGGGAATGTCTTCCAACTGAACACCCAGGTGCTGCATGACCATTCTCACGGTTTTTTCAAATTCTTCGCTGGTGCCGTGTGCGGAACAACCCGGGAAATAGGTGATTTTCTTCATGTCGGGATCGGATTATTGATGCTTCTTTTCCAATTTTTCAGCCAATTTGAACATGCGCCGGATGGCCTTGGTGCCTTTTAACGGTTTCACCAACAGGGGGATCTTCCCCTTGAGCAGAGCTACCGGGGCCAGGTTCATGTCTTTGAAAAGATCACGGGTACGGATATTATGTTCGGCCATCAGTCGAAGCTCATAACTACGGCCATAACGTTTGATCATATCAAGGAAAATATTGTGGAATATCCGGATCGATTTTACCTTCTTGGTTTTGTTCACATAATTCTCTTCAATAGCCAGATGCCGGATGGCTTCCATAACCGCGGGTATCTCAATTTCACGCGGACATCGTCCGGAGCAAGCGGAACAGGTCAGGCAAAACCAGGTTGAATTTGCCATATAGACTTCATTTTTCATTCCGAGTTTGATCATTTGCATGATCTCACGGGGAGGAAAATCCATGTACTGGGAAACCGGGCAGGTGGAAACGCATTTCCCGCATTGGTAACATTCGAGAACATTTGCGCCACTCTTCTTGTTAATCGCTTCCAGAAATGTGTTTTTACCTATGTATGAGAGTGTTATCATAAAAAACTTAGTGTTGTTAATAAATTAACAGTACAAAGTTACGAAATAAATATTTAGGAAGGATTCTAAATATGAATGCAAAATTTCTCGTGGAATTTAACCGGTTGAATATGATTGTGTTCTCCTATGCGCAGGCCAATATCAAGAATCCGATTTTCTTGCAATTTCTTTCCGGGTGAATCATTCAGATACAGATGGGATTGGGAGTGACTGTAAAAAGCATTATCCCGGCGATCAGATTGTGAAGCAGAATTGGGAGCCATTGCGATTTGCAAAGCAGATCAATGGAAACGGCGACCTGAGATTAAGTCGCCGTTGAGATATTTCCTTCAGGAATATATTGCCTATTGTAAAGTAAACTTGATCGGCAGATTAAACTGGACTCTAACGGGTACACCGCGCTGCTTTCCTGGAACCCACCTTGGCATCGCCTTAACGACTCGGATTGCTTCTTCATCGCAACCGCCACCAATCCCACGAAGAACTCTAACGTCGGTAATAGAGCCGTCGACTTCGATAACGAAAGTGACAAATACTTTTCCCTGGATGCCCAATTCTCTGGCTTCGTCGGGATAATGAATATTATCCTGCAAAAATTTGATACGTGAGTCATCTCCGCCGGGATAACCGGGCTGTTCTTCAACCACGGTAAATATTTCGGCCTGGACGGGTGTTTCGATAACTTTTGGCCCTTCATCTTTGATTTCAACTTCAACTTCTTCGGTCGGAACCTCGGTGTTGGATTTAGATGAGAGGTCATCCTGTGTTGCAAGCCCTGTTTCAATGGTAGTATCTTCCACAACAACCGGTGCAGTAAATTTCACCTTTTCAACGAGTGCTTCAGGGGGTGGTGGAGGGGGAGGGGGAGGAGGGGCTTCTTCATTACGAAACTCTTTTATTTCAGCCCCTACGGTAATATCTTTCCCCTTGGTCAGCCTGCTTTTATTCACATAGGCGCTGATCAGTGGATAGGCCACGGCAACTAATATTGTAAACAGGCCGACAAGCATCGCTATAGATACATATTTCCGATATTTTTTACGCAGAACATATGATCCATACTCCTTATTCCTGTTCTTGAAAACAATTTCGTCCAGCGGTTCTATACGCTGTTTTTCAATTGCCATATGCTATTTTTTTAGAAGTGTTTGAAACGTAATTATAAATTATTTCGGAGCAGTCTTTAACATATCCAACTCAACCGGCGTCATATCAACAATCGCATAACTGGCGATATTGCATATGGCCATTTCATCGATTATGTTAACAATGTCTCTGTATTTTGCTTTTTCGTCAGCTTTGATGAGAACGATCGGACCTTTCTTATCTTCTTTCTTCAATCTTTTTATCTCATTTTCGGCTGTTGTATCAGCAACAATGAGTTTCCCTGTAGTTCGTTTGTCGCGGTACTCAGCAATTTTAGTAAACAGATCCCGGTTACGGATCAGTAACACCTTACGGATACCGTCTTTGCTGAAATCGCTTTTCACCAGGGCCGGCCAAGGTAATTTCTTAGGATCGGCCATCCCCTGATAGTAGTATACCCTATCATCGCCGGTAAGAAGGATATTCAAGGTTCTGATTGCGGCAATTTGCGGTTTATCCTTAGTATCAGTTTTTGGATCCTTTTCCGGCATGGTTATCACCATAACCTTGGGCTTGCTGAATGCGGTAGTGAGCATGAAGAAGGTTATCAGCAAACACATCAGGTCGACCATGGGGGTCATATCGATGCGGGTGCTGTGTTTTTTGGGTCTTCGCTTTCCACCTTTTTTTCCTTTTTCCTCAACAATAAGTTCAGCCATGTTGGTTATTTTTAACAGTTTAAAATCTCGTTATTGTGCCGGGGGGAGATCTTTAATAGTGACCTCGTCCTTCATCAGATTCGTAACGAGATTAAATTTATTAACCTTATTTTCCTGTAACAGGTCCATAACTTTTTTAACGACCATATAAGGTGTTTCGGCATCACCTTTAAGGGCTACTTCCGCTCCGGGATTGGTCAGCCGTGCCATTCTGATCCACCAGGCAAGCTGGTTGTCAAGGGAGTCTGTCGGAATTCCAACCTGTAGCTTTTCGCGGATCTTCGAATCTTTGGCATTGATCCAGGTTTTAATGTCCTTCATTGGCATCCCGAATGCCGACATGGTTCCGAACTTTTTAAGTTCCTGCGGGGTAAAGATGATCTTGTATTGCTCCCCCATTTTCTCCAGTAATTTAGACCGGAAATGAGTGGAAGTGTCTTTCCCGTTATCAATATTAAAAAAGACCAAACTGTCTTTAGAAATAAAGATCATCATGATGTCATTGTCTGGTGCCTGCTTCTCGGAAATAGAGTTTGGACTCTGGATTGGTGTTACTTCAGCCGGAACGAAAGTGGCGGTGAGTAACAAGAAGATCAGAAGCACGGAAAACAAATCCACCATGGGGGTCATGTCTATATGCGGTGTTCTTACCGGCGCTTTTATCTTTGGCATGGAGTTCTGGTTTTAAAATTATAAATACACAATGTATTATGTACTTAATTTGCTGAAGTGCCAAAAATATTACTTGGTAGAAGCGGCAAATGATTGTACAAGACTGAATCCTGCTTCGTCAATTTTATAAGTGAAACTATCGATCTGGGTTGAGAATGTGTTGTAAATGACAATACCAAGTAATGAACCGCTGATACCAAAGGCGGTATTGATGAGCGCTTCGGAAATCCCGGTCGCAAGAGCAAGGGCGTCGGGAGAACCAGCCTGGGCAAGAGCTCCGAAAGCACGGATCATCCCAAGAACGGTTCCGAGAAGACCAATAAGAACGGAGATGGAAGCTATTGTTGAAAGGATAACCAGGTTTCTTGATAACATCGGAAGTTCAAGCGCAGTAGCTTCTTCAAATTCTTTCTGTAACGCAAGTATCTTCTGATCTTTTACCAGGTTTGGATCTTTCTGAAGGGTACGATAACGAACAAGACCGGCCTTCATAACATTTGCCAGGGAACCTTTCTGCTTGTCACAGGCATCAATGGCATCTTCAATTTTATCGTTGCCAAGAAGGTCCTGAAGATTCTTTACGAAAACGTTGATACGTCCTTTCCCTTTGGCCTTTGTGATGGTAATGAAACGCTCAACCGAGAAAATGATCAGGATCAGCAATACGGTTATCAGCAAAGGAACAATGAATCCTCCTTTGTAAACCATTGCCAGGTAGTTACCGGGTAGTGGAGTACCTTCGGGGTTGCCACCTTCAAAGTTGATGGGAGCCCCAAAAATGTACTTATAGATCAGCCAGGCAACGATTAATGACACGATCATTGCAACCAGTGTGAATGTTGACCTTAAGGCTTCCCCCAGGGTTCCGCCTTTGTTATTTTTCTTGCTCATTTGTAAAGTGTTTTTAGATTATAAAATATTTAATGGTTTATCAATTATCAAGCCGACAAATGTAAAAAAAAAACGATCGAAATCAAAGTCAGTCTATTTTATCTTTTGTTTCAGTAAATCTATCACGGGTTTTACCACGGCCGATTTTTCGTCATTGGGATTGACGATTGTCATACGAATGTAGTAATCAAGCGCCTTCTTTGCCTCTTCTTTGTTTTTCTGATCGAGTGAAAATTGACTGTAATGGTAAAAAGCCAGATAATCAAACGCTTCAAACCGGTCCTTCATGTATTTTACCGTATCCGATTGGGTTTTTTCGATCATGATCTGATACATCGGGACGGCATAGCCCGTAGTATTAAAACCCTTGCCATCCTTGATGTCGAGGTTCGATTTGGTACGCGCACGCCATGAAAAACCTGGAATATAGTCGGGTTGCTGCTGATTAAAAACAGCAAGGTTTGTGTCGGCTTTTACAAAGTCCTGAAGACTGTAATAAACCTTACCCAGGGAGTAATAATCCATTGAAGTGGCTTTCCCGGAGGCTATTTTTTGCTCATACAGATCCCGTGCCTTGTCGTATCGCTTAACCTTCGTCCAGCAAAGTGCAGCTTCAGAGATATATTCAGATTTCGAAGTATCCATGGAATAGGCTTTCATCAACATTTCGGGAGCAAGGGAATCCTGCTTCAGCTTGGCCAGAATCCTTCCAAAATAAGCATAATCGAGGGCGCGAATCTTATCCGGTTTGGCATTGGCAATGAATTTCTTGATGTATTCGAGTCCTTTGTCGTACTGTTGAGTTTCAAAGTAAGAATAAGCGAGCGCCCGGTTGACATCATTATCGGAATTTTCCACTTTTTGGATCTCAATAAGCTGGGCAATCGCTTCATTATAATCTTTCAGATCGATCAAAGTATTGACGAATTGTTTGCGTGCCGCTGTATTACGCGAAAGTTCCAGGAATTTCCCAAAATTTATTTTCGCTTCTTCCTGCCTGCCGGCGCGTGAAAGTAGTGAACCAAGCTCCCGGTAAGCGGGAGCGAAGGTTGAATCCATTTTTATCACCTCCTGGTAATAGTTCAGGGCAGTCGTGTATTGGCGGGCGCGTAACCACAACTGACCTGTTTTCAGTTTGGCTTCAGGTGATTCCGGATCCAGGGCCTGGGCCATATTGTAATTCATAATAGCCTTTGATCCGTCGTTAAGCAGGTAGAAATAGAAATCCCCTTTCACAATATATAAATCCGGATTTTTACTATCAAGTTTTTCAGCCTGTTGAAGGTACTCAAAGACGCTGGACGTATCGCAAACATTAGCAATTACATATGACTCCGCCAACTGGATCAATATTTTTGCCTGGCGGTCGAGCGCCATTTTGATCAATTTATTCGTTTTGGAAGGTAATAGCGCCAATGCTTTATCGAATTCAGCTCTTGCTCCCGGAAAATCTTTGACACTCAACTTCAAGCTCCCAAGGCCGACTAAATTCATTGGATTTGACGGATCCTGCCTGATTCCTAATTCAAAGATTGCCTTGGCGGAATCAGTTTTTTCGTTAAACGATACATTCAGGGTATCGGAATAATATTTCTCCAGGCAATTTCTTCCGTAGTAATAGTAAAGATCTCCATCGGTGGGTGTCTGGGCAATCAGCTTCTTAAACATGCTGGCGGCCATTGCAAATTGTTCACTCTTGGTCAGATTTATAGCGGTCTTTAAATCCTGTGAATAAATACCGGACAGGAAAGGGGAAAAAAGCAAGAAAGCAATAATAAAACAAACATTTTTAGTAAATCTTGACATAACTATATCTCCTCGTCTTTAGTGTTTGATTTCAACAATACGCACCGGCATTGCAGCAGGAACCATACCGGAATGTAAAATGGCCAGTTGCCCCTTTTCTCCTGCAATAAATGATGAAAATCCATAAGCAAGTCCCGTATATGTCTGCCTGTTGATACAGAAAACATCCCTGGTAAATGGATAAGTCCCCTCGGCAATGTAGGCCTGATAAGGTTTAAAAAACTGCGTACCTGGGTTGTTGTCCCCTTCAATGGCAATCCCGACTACTGTGATACGATTCAGGAAACGATTGGAAACTGAATCGGCCCGGTCGCTGATCCAGTTGACTCCGATAACTCCAATGGCATTTCTGTTCTGTTCAACATGAGTGATCACCTCCTGATTATTCTGAGCTGCAAAACAAATGGAAGGCAATGAATCAATGTTGAATTTTTCCATGAAATACCTGGGATTTCCTGATTTAAAATTATCAAAAATCAACCGAACCGAACCAAGGTTTGATTTTGAATTGATTTGGTTCCAGTTTGTTATTTTCCCAAGAAAGAGATCTTGCACCGTCTGATAGTAGAAATTGGAATCGGGATTCTCCTTGTTCACAATCAGGGCAACTGCATCAATAGCGATTTTTGTTATTTTTGGAATATATTGCCGTTCCCTGAGGTACTGGATCTGGTTCTCTGAAAGGGTCCTTCCGGTTATGATCAGCGGAACGGAATCATTCATGAAGTCATTGATCAGGTCGGTTTCAAAAAGGTACCGGGTTTCTATTTTTGCATATTTATAAAAAGATTCAAACAAGTAAACCTGGGCATCAATCATTAATCGGTAAGAGTCGTCAACTCCAACCTTGATTTTTCCGGCAGTGGGTGTATCGGTGCGCTTCAACGGATCTCCACCGCATGAAGAAAGGATCAGGAGGATCAGAAAACCCGGTATAACCTGACAGTATAGCTGGTATTTGGAATTTGTTTTCATTGCTTAATGATTAAAAATCAGCAGCTTTACTATTATAACACAAATTTATGAAAAATATTATTGTCGCAGGATAAAAGGAAGTATTAAATACATTTAAACCGGGGATAGTCAATACAAAGTTATTTAATCGGCTTTATCCTCCCTGTTTTTCGTCCAGAGACGTACCAGACGGAATCCTCCATAGAGAAACAGGAAAATGGCAAATATGACTTTGACCTCTTTTGTTAGATAAATACGCTGGCTTACAAGGATATAGATACCCAAAAAAAAGTATAGTGCAATGACAAACCAGGCAAAATATTTGTTGAATTTACGCATTATGTTTATCTATGAACCTGCCAGTATGGAATGTCCCATGAATAAGGCCACTGATACCAGTAGGCCGGATTAATCACTTTCCCGTCATTTCTGAATAATTTTTTCTGATAGAGCCGGATAACAGGGTTAAAAAAAATATCCGTTGTCCCTACCATATACGTTTCCAAAGGAGTTCCATCTTTGGCTTTTTCTTTTTCCACCTTCACCGTGTATCCGTTACCGGTTAAAAGGTCTTTCAGAAAATCGGCTCTTTTTTGGTCAATTCCGCTTTCAACGAGGGTACAGCGGGTTCCCTCCACTTCACTAATGATATGTTTTCCTCTAAGTAATGCCATGGCGTTATTTCTTACCCTCATTAATAAATTCCAAAACTTAAATTGTTTACCATCTCATAAATCGAACTTGCGAATCCGATAACTACGATCCCTGCAACACAAAGCAATAATCCAAGCCGGGTATAACCATCGCTTTTAAAATAGGCAATAGGTCTGTCGCTGTTATTCAGCAACATGGCTTTAATCACCAGGAGATAATAGTATAAGGAGATAATGGTATTGATCAGGGCTATAAGTACCAGGATATAATATCCCTGTTTTGCGGCGGCGGTAAAGAGGAAAAATTTCCCGAAAAAACCGGCAAGCGGTGGTATCCCGGCCAATGAGAACAAAGCAAGCATCATGACCAGGCTAAGATTAGGATTGGTCCGGTATAATCCGTCATAGTCATGGATGTTTTCTTTGCCGGTCCGGTTGGAGATAATGGCAACAACCCCAAATGCGCCAAGGTTAGAGAAAATATAAACCAGAATAAAATAGATCACGGTGGCCATCCCAAGCTGGCTCTGACCGATGATACCCAATAAAATAAAGCCTGCCTGGGCGATGGAGGAGAATGCAAGGAACCGCTTCAGGTTTTGCTGACGCAAGGCAAAGAGATTACCGAGGGTTATGGTCAGGATCGTGATAATGTATAAGACATCGCTCCAGAGAACCGCAATTTTATTGAATACCGTAAACAAAATAATGGTCAGAATAAAAGCGGCTGCCCCTTTAGAAATAACCGAAAGATAGGAAGCCACATTAACCGGGGCGCCTTCATAAACGTCGGCAGTCCAGAGGTGGAAAGGAACGAGGGAAATTTTGAATGCCATCCCGGCAAAGAAGAAGATAAATGCCAGAATCTGCAATGGAGAACCTGTTATTGCCGGACTGACTTCTTCAAAATATAAGGTTCCGATCGTACCATAGAGCATGGATATTCCATAAAGCAAAATACCTGATGAAAGGGCGGAAGTAAAGATAAGTTTAACCCCGGCTTCTGCAGAACGTTCTTTGAATCTTTCAAAAGCTGCTAATGCAGCGATCGGGATGGTCGCCAGTTCCAGGCCAAGGTACAACATCAGGAAATCGCCTGCAGAGATCATATAGTTCATACCGATCAGCGTTGAAAGCATCAACAGAAAATATTCACTGATCTTTTCCTTGTTCCCGGGTTTTTTCAGCCAATCGGCCGACTGGATGAACACGATCAGAACACCAATATTTAAAATATTTTTAAACAAAACCGTAAGTGCAGTGGTCTTGTACATTCCGCCAAACAATATTCCGGTCGACCCCGGGAAAAATCCAAGAATAGTTACGACAGCCATCAGTATTATTGAAGGAAGGATGATCTTGTGTTTCCGGTCATTCGGCAAGAAAATTTCGACAATCAATAAGATTACTGTGATCGTGATCAGCAGCAATTCATGTCTCATTATCAGCATTGGTCAGAAGTTTAAAATTATTATTATCTCATCTCATCCCCAGTTCCCCATTCCTTGTTTGACATGAAGAGAGAAAACGGGAAGAAGGGTTTAGTGTATTATTATTGGTCCGACAATAAGTAGTTTCTGCATAATGGGTACAAGACCCCCGTTAATCATATTCGATAACCATAATGGTGCGATCCCGATCATTGTGATCCCGATAATAAGGGTAACGACACTGATCCTGTCGTACCATTTGGCGTCGGTAATTTTTTCATATTCGTCATTCCTGATCTTTCCCAGCAGTAAAATACCTATTACGCGTAAAATATAGACCGCCGTCACTACGATAGAGGAGGCGACTATGATGGTCACTACCCTGTGGAAGACGTCAGCATGCTGGAATGCGCCGACAAAGATGGTCATTTCAGCTACAAATCCGCTAAAGCCGGGAAGTCCGAGAGAAGCCAGGCCTGCAATTACATAAGCAACGGCAAGGAAAGGCATGACTTTCATCAACCCTCCCATCTCATTGATATAGCGCGTATGAGTACGTCCGTAAATCATCCCGATCAAAGCAAAGAAGAGAGCTGTCATGATCCCGTGAGAAATCATTTGAATGATCGCTCCATTCATAGCGGTCTTATTAAACATCAGGATGGCAAACAACACAAGGGCACAGTGGCTGACAGAAGAATACGCATTGATATATTTCAGGTCTTTCTGCCAGACAGCTCCGAGTGCTCCGTAAATAACGCCAATGGTTGCCAGGATGATAAAGATCCACCCGAGTTCATGGGCTGCTCCCGGTAAGAGAAATACGGCGACACGGTAACAACCGTAACCACCAAGTTTCATAAGAACGCCTGCATGAAGCATAGAGACTGCCGTAGGGGCAGAAGCATGACCGTCGGGCGACCATGTATGAAATGGGAAAAGCGCTCCCAGAACTCCAAATCCGATAAAAAGGAAGGGGAAGAAAAAGCGTTGCATTTCCATTGGAATGTTTTCTTTCGAAATTTTAATCAGATCAAAAGTCAGGGGGCCGCCGGTGACATTGGAATTCAGGTACAGGCCAATGATACCCAACATGATCAGGGCGGAACCTCCCATGAGCATCAGCGTTAACTTCATCGCCGAATAATGACGCGGTCCGCTTCCCCAGATCCCGATCAACAGATACATCGGGATTACGGCCAGTTCATAAAACAGGAACATGGTGAAAAGATCGAGGGAGATAAAGAAACCGAAAACCCCGGTTCCCAATAAAATCAGGGAAGTGAAAAATTCCCGGGGAAGATCCACGATATCCCAGCTGGCAAAAATTCCGGCGAAAATCACCAGAGATGTAAGTCCAATCATCGCAACCGATACACCGTCGACACCGATATAAAAATGGATGTTCAGGCTTTGATACCATACATTATCTTGTGCAAAAAGTATTTCAGCCGTATTTCCTGCTTCTCTTTCTGCAAGGAAAAGAAATATCAGGGTGATGGCGCTGATAAGCTGAAGACTCATCCCAACGACTGCAGTCCATTTGACCTGCATATGGTTTTTTGATAGTAAAATACCAATTACTGTAAGAACCGGTATGATGATAAACAGTGTCAGAATACTCATTCTTCTACGGCTTTAGTTGGTCCATAAATAGATAAATACCAGTGCAAGCAGCACGGCTCCGGAGATAAAGACCAGGCCATACTGTTGAAGCTGACCGGATTGGAATTTCCGGATCCGGCCGGAGGCTTCATTCGTGATATATGCCAATCCGTTCATGGTTCCATCAACAATGTGTCGGTCGAACCAGGCAATCGGACGTGAAATAAGGTTGAAAATGATCTTCTTTGTAATGAACAAATAAATTTCGTCGATATAAAATTTGTGATAGGCTGCTGTATAAAATCCGCCTAATCCTTTCTTGATTCTATGAGCAATGGTATTTTCTTTTCGGTAAAATATGGTGGCAATGACAATCCCCACGACTGCAATCAGAATGGAAGGAATGGCCACACTCCATTCCGTATGAATTTCAAAAGGCAATCCATCGGAAGTCACAAGTTTCGAAAAAGGAATAAAACCCGTAAGGGCGGAACCAATGGCCAGGAATATCAGGGGGATAGTCATGATTGCCGGCGCTTCGTGTGGGGTATGCTGATATTGAACATTCTTCCCCCAGAATACGGAATAATAAAGGCGGAACATATAGAATGCCGTAAGTCCTGCCACAAGGTATTCCATGGCAAATAAGAGTTTGTTGTGATGGAAAGCCGCTACCAGGATCTCATCTTTGCTGAAGAATCCGGCAAACGGGGGTATTCCGGCAATAGCAAGGCAGGCGACGAGAAAAGTCAGGTGGGTTATCGGGAGGTGCTTTCTTAATCCCCCCATCTCACTCATATAATTGGTATGAACAGCATGAATGATGGCTCCTGCTCCGAGAAACAATAAAGCTTTGAAGAAGGCATGGGTGAAAAGATGGAACATGGAAGCCATATATCCGAGCCCTTCATGTCCGCCATATCCGGAAACACCCAGGGCAAGCATCATATATCCGATCTGCGACATCGTGGAGTAAGCGAGAACCCTTTTTATATCAAATTGGGTACAGGCGATAATCGCCGCAAATAACGAAGTAAAGGCTCCCACCCAGGCAACAATATCCAGGGAAGCTGTTTCATGAAAATAGATTGGGAACATTCTGGCAACAAGATACACACCGGCAACAACCATCGTTGCAGCATGGATCAGGGCAGAAACCGGAGTCGGGCCCTCCATGGCGTCGGGTAACCAGATGTGTAACGGAAACATTGCTGATTTTCCTGCTCCTCCCATAAATACAAAAATCATCGACCAGGTCATGGTGGAAAGCCCCAGGAACCAGACGCCCTGCCCGGAAGAAAATGCCGGACTATCGGGTCCTGTCAGGGTTTTAAAATCGAAAGTGCCGGTCGCATATGAAAGCATCAGGATCCCGACAAGGAACCCGAGGTCGGCGAAACGGGTAACAATAAATGCTTTTTTCGAGGCCGCAACGGCCGTATCCCGCGTATAATAAAAGCCAATTAGCAAATAGGAAGAAACCCCTACAAGTTCCCAGAAAATATACATCTGGAAAATATTGGTTGCAACTACCAACCCGAGCATAGAAAAACTGAAGAGGGAAAGCAGTGAAAAAAAGCGCTGAAAGCCCTTTTCCCCATGCATATATCCGATGGAATAAAGATGTACCATGAATGATACCGTCGTGATGACGATCAGCATCATGACCGAGATGGGATCCAACAAAACACCCAGATCAATATGTAGCTTGTCTGTAAGATTGAGCCAGCGGATATTGACAGCCAGCAGTTGCTGAAAGGCGCCATCGCCGGCTTTTTCAAGTACAAAGAAATATTTATACGCGGTGATCAGGGATAGAACCCAGATTACAAACAGACCGGCTGTGCCGACAACACCGGAAACAAGGGGTTTTAAGCGATTCCCGAATAAGCCGACTACAATGAATAAGATTAGTGGAATTAAAAGGATCCAGATGGTATAACTAAAGTCGATCATAGGAGGTTTATCTTTCCCCCTCTCCCCTATCTCTAATCCCAGAGATCGGAGGGTAAGGAGTGAGGGGCGTTATTAATATTTCATTTCATTCATTTTTTCCACATCAATATTGATCAGCCTCCGATAAATATTGATGATGATGGCGATGGCCACAGATGCTTCAGCCGCAGCGACAGCGATCACAAATATGGTAAAGAACATACCCTCAAGATGATCCGGGTAAAGGATCTTGTTGAACGCGACAAAATTGATATTGACCGAATTCAGGATCAACTCTATCGACATCAGGATCGTAATCAGATTTTTACGGACCAGGAACCCGTATATCCCAATAAAAAACATAAGGGTGGCTACGATCAGAAACCAGGTTAAAGGAACTCCTTCAAACATATTATTGTGTTTTAATTTCGGTTAATCTTTTCTTTTCTTGGCAAGGACTATGGCTCCAATCATTGCAGCGAGCAAAAGAATGCTGATCACTTCAAATGGAAGAGCATATCCGTATTTTCCGGTATTGAGCAGGCTTTGTCCGATCAATCTTACATTGGTACTGCCCGCGCTTGTCGCTTCTACCGGGAATTTATTCGCTAAGATGGTAATAATACAAATTACAGCTCCAAAAGCCGCTGCAATAAATGCCACCAATTTCTTTTTCCAAGTTGCAGTGTCCAGTTTCTGTCCGATCTGGCTGGTCAGTAAGATTGAAAAAATGATCAATACTATAATTCCTCCCGCATAAAGGGTCAGTTGGATGGCTGCCAGGAAATTAAACCTGAGCATGAAATACAGCCCTGCCGTGGCAACCAGGACAAATAACAGAAATGTGGCAGCCCGCAGGATTCGCCGGCTGGTGACAGTCAGGACTGAAAAAATGATGATGACTGCCGAGAAGATGGTAAACATCAATTGATTGTTCGTCATTCTTCAATATCTTTTAGGATGAATGAACCGGGTTGATTTAATATCTTGGTCAATTTGGAACGGTCGAACACGGCATGTTCAAATTCCTGTCCCCATGTCAGGGCATTCGACGGACATGCCCTGATGCACAGACCACAGAAAGTACACATTGACAGATGGTAAATGTGTTTGTCGATGATCCGTTTTTTCTTACCATCCGGCATGTCAATTTTAACCGGGATAATCTCGATGGAGCCGTTTGGACAATTAGTTTCACAAATTCCGCAACCTGTGCAGCGATGTTCATTTCGCTCATTATGCCGCATGATTACTTCGCCTTTAAACCGATCGAACATCTTTAGTGTTTTCCGGTTTTCGGGATACTGTTGCGTAACGATCTGCCCCGGGCTGAAAAAATATCTCCCGGTCACTTTCATCCCCGTCAGGAGTGATTTCACTGCTTTGAAGATATCGGTAAAGTATTTAAAAAAGCTGTTCATGGTTTTTTTAAAAATGCCAACCCATTAATACAATAAAAGTCATGATGAGAATATTGACCAGGTTGATGGGCAATAAATATTTCCATTCCAGGGTCAACAACTGGTCGATCCTTAATCGTGGGAAAGTCCACTTGAACCACATCATCACCCAGATCACAAAAAAGGTCTTTCCAAGGTACCAGATAAAGGGAGGGATGAAATCCATGATGTGGTTAAAACCTTCCCAGCCGCTAACATGGAAGGGCATCCAACCGCCCAGGAAAACAGTAGCAGCGATGGAGGCTACAATAAACATGTTCATATATTCGCCCAGGAAAAAAAGAGCAAACTTGATACCGGAATATTCGGTGTGGTATCCGGCTGTCAATTCCGATTCGGCTTCGGCGAGGTCAAATGGCCCACGGTTTGTCTCCGCAGTACTGGAGATCAAAAAGATTATAAAAGCGATAAAAGCGGGTATATGTCCTTTGAAGATAAACCACCCGTCAGCCTGTCCTTCAACAATGGCGGAGAATTGCATTGTTCCGGCCAGAATGATAATGGTAAGCAATGAAAGACCTACCGATAGTTCATAACTTACAATCTGTGCCCCCGACCGCATGGCGCCGATCAGTGAATATTTGTTGTTGCTCGACCAGCCGGCTAATAAGACTCCTACGACACCCAGAGACGATACCGCAATTACATACAAGATACCGATATCGAAATCGATGGCATGAAGTCCTTTTGCAAAAGGAATGGCAGCAATAGCCATAAAAGAGGCTATAATTATAATGAAGGGAGCCAGGTTGAATAAAAATTTATCAGCATTTTTAATGGTGATCAGCTCTTTCAACATCAATTTGAAAAAGTCGGCAATAGTCTGGATAAAACCATAAGGACCGACCCGGTTTGGACCGACCCGGTTCTGCATGAAAGCACAAACTTTACGCTCGGCATACACCAGAAACAAACCGATCAGTGCATAAAAAATCAGGATGGCCAACCCAATGATGGTCATTTCCACTACAACCGCCCAAAAAGGCGACAGACTGTCGTAAAGGGATTTATCGATCCATCGGTTAAATGACGTAAAATCGTAAATACTAAAGTTCATAGATAAATTTTATTATCTGTCAATATCGGGAATAACATAATCTAGTGAACCGCCAATGGCGACCAGGTCGGCAATTTTAAAACCACGGCTGATATGATCAAGTGAGCCGAGATTAGAGAAATTCGGGGAGCGGAATTTCATGCGATACGGAGTTTTATTGCCATCACTTACTACATAAACTCCCAATTCTCCGCGCGCAGCCTCAACCCTTTGGTAATATTCGCCGGCAGGAAGTTTTAAAACCGCTTTCATCTTGGCAGTATAATCGCCGGCAGGAATGTTATCAATGAGTTGTTCTATGATCTTCATCGACTCGCGCATTTCATGCATCCTCATCATATAACGGGTAAACGTATCGCCATCGGTTCCCAGGATCTCATTAAAATCCGCTTTTTCATAAACCCCATAGGGATGATGTTTGCGAACGTCGCATGCGAAGCCTGATGCGCGCCCGGAAGGACCGGTAACGCCATAATTGATCGCTTCTTCTTTGGTAAGAATGCCAATCCCTTTGGTCCTTTCCTGCATAATAATGTTTCCTGTCAGGATATCATCATAATCTTTGATTTTCTTCCGGAAATACTTGATGAAATCTTTAACCCTTTTCTGAAAATTTAGATGGATATCCATCATCAATCCGCCTGGGGTATAATAACTATGAAGCAACCTGGAACCGAACGACTCCTCAAAAATATCAAGGATCTTTTCGCGGTCGCGTAATCCGTAAAAGAAACAGGTGAGACCGCCCATGTCCATTCCAAAACTGCACCACCAGAGTTGGTGAGAAGCAATACGGTTTAATTCATCAATAATGGTACGGATGTACTTCACCCGTTCCGGAACTTCCACTTCAAGTGCTTTTTCAACAAGTAAACACACGGCGTGGTTGTTGATGTGAGCTGAGAGATAGTCCATCCGGTCGGTGAGGTGAATGATCTGGGGATAAGTGTCTTTTTCACACATCTTTTCAATACCGCGATGGATGTACCCGCAATGAGGTTTCAGGCTTTGCACGGTCTCTCCCTGGAGTGAAATGACCAGGCGGAGCACTCCATGGGTGGAGGGGTGCTGGGGTCCCATATTAATAAAGTATTCCTCCTCCTCGATATTCTTTACTGGCAGGTTGATGACTTCTTTCATACCTTAAAGTTCTACGATGTTAACTTCATCCACATAATCTTTGCGCAAAGGATAACCTTTCCAACCCTCCTCGAGGAAAATCCGGCGCAAGTCGGGGTGGTTATTGAATTTTATTCCCAAGAGGTCGTATGCTTCCCTTTCGTGAAATTCAGCCGTTTTCCAAACATCGCTAACGGTATCTACGGCTCCGTTTTCACGGTCGGGGGTTTGTACCTTGAGTTCGAGCTGATGTTTCAATGTGGTCGATTCCAGGTGATAAACCACTTCAAGGAATTCTATCCGATCGACCCCCGTCAGGCAGAAGAGAAAATCGAAAGCCAGGTCGGCTTCCTGCTGCAGCTTAAAGGCCAGGTCGTGCATTTTATCCGGTGGGATGATGAAGGTCAGGAATTGTTTGTTTTCCTGAAATTTTGCGTCAGGGACGATCCCTAAAATACGTTCCTTCAATGTTGCATTATCCATGTGTGGAAAGTTCTATTTAAGATTTTCAGTTTTTCTCGGATGGGTCAGGGTTTCCAGTTTGATCTTGCGTTGAAGTTGCATGACGCCATACAGCAACGCTTCGGGTCTTGGGGGACAACCGGGGATATAAACATCCACCGGAATGATGTGGTCGACGCCGCGAACCACATGGTAAGAATTATAAAAGAATGGTCCGCCGGAAACCGCACAGGCGCCCATGGCAATGACATATTTGGGATCCGACATCTGGTCATATAATCGCTTAAGTACCGGGGCCATTTTGTTGACGATGGTCCCTGCCACCACGATCATGTCGGCTTGGCGGGGGCTGGCACGGTAAACTTCCATCCCAAACCGGGAAAAGTCATGGCGGGGAGCCGCCGCTGCCATCATCTCGATACCACAGCAACTGGTTGCAAAAGTCAGTGGCCAAAGGGAGTTTGAACGGCTCCAGTTCATTATGTCAGCCAGAGTGGTAAGTAGTATGTTTCCTCCCGATTGTTTAAGAAGCTCCAGGGTTTCGTTATCCCGGAAATCCGATTCTTTCATGTTTTTTATTCCCATTTCAAAGCTCCTTTCTTCCAGGCGTACAAGAGACCCAAACCGAGTATGAAAAAGAAGATGATGATCTCGATAAAAGCAACCAAACCGGATTCTTTCATCACGACTGCCCAGGGAAAAATAAAGACCGTTTCCACATCAAATACCAGAAAAACAATGGCAAAAAGGTAATACCCAATATTAAATTGTAACCAGGTTATCCCCTGAGTAGGAATTCCGCACTCATAGGCTTCGGCTTTTTGAGGGTTGGTGGAATGGGGTGCCACGTAATGGGCAAAAACGAGGGCAAAGGTCACCAGAAATGCTCCCACGATAAAGAAGAGAATCAGACTTTCAGCACTCATAGATTAAGGGAATAATGTTAATTGATTCACAATAAAAGGGACAAAATTAAAAATTAATCCTGAATAACCTAATGATCAGATTGGGGAAACCCTTAATACCAAAAGGATATAATTCTGGTTTTCTTTTAGTTAAATTAAAAATTAAAAAACCAATAAACATGAGTTTAGATTAGTTAAGAAAGGAATCATTCCGTTTTATTTGACATGAAATCAGGAATTTATCGGGGTATAAAAACAAACTTGAAAAATCACCGTGGAATGAATTATTTTTGATCGTAAATAATAATCCCGGACCGGGCATTCTTGAAATACATTAAAGAACAATGATCTCCTTACAAAATACCTTGATCTCCGACGATCTGAAAGAGGTTTTCTTTTGTTGTGATATGAAAAAATGCAAAGGAGCCTGTTGCATTGAGGGAGATGCGGGCGCACCTCTTGAGGAAGAGGAAATATCGCTGATCGAAGATTATCGCGAGGAGATAACATGTTTTATGAGAGAGGAAGGGAAGGAAGAGGTTGAAAAAAATGGAGTATTTTACTATGATGCAGAAGGAAGGTGTTTGATTCCATTGGTCAATGGAAAAGAATGTGTTTTTGTTTATTTTGAAAACGGGATTGCCCGTTGTGCTATTGAAAAAGCATTTTCTGAGAAAAAGATACCTTTTCCAAAACCCCTTTCCTGTCATTTATACCCTGTCCGTATAGGGAAACTATACCGGGGGGAAGCCGTTAATTATCATAAATGGCAAATTTGTGAGCCGGCGCTTGAACGCGGGATAAAAGAAAAAATTCCATTGTATCGTTTCCTTGAAAAGTCGCTGAAGCGGAAGTATGGCCGAAACTGGTATAATAAATTAGCCGGGTTATAATTTTCGCAGGACATTCAAGATTACCTTTTATTTCCCGGTTTTCCTGAATCCATGGGATTTTGCTATTTCCCCACCAGGTTTTTATCCCTTTAATGCCTCAGCTCCCGAAACAATTTCAAGCAATTCATTTGTAATCGCCGCCTGACGCGCTTTGTTGTAAGAAAGGTTGAGGCTCCGCAACAAGTTTGTTGCGTTATCGGTAGCCTGATGCATTGCGGTCATCCTTGCTCCCTGTTCGGAGGCAAAAGAATCAAGGACCGCTTTAAACAATTGAATACGTAAAGTTTTTGGAATGAGTTCTCGAATAATGGTTTCTTTGTCGGGTTCGAAAATATAATCGGCTTCTATTTTTTGGGACGGGGTGCTTTTTTCCTGAACCGTGGCAGTGATTGGGAGATACTGCTCAACCAAGATCCGTTGAATGGCGGCATTCTTAAACTGGTTATAGACCAATTCGATCCTGTCCACTTCCTTGTCGGTAAAAATTTTCATTAGCTTTACCGCCAGTTCAGAAACTTTGTCATAAGTAAGTGTATCGAAAAAGTCGTCGTGAGATTCCAATACCGGGTATTTTTTCTTTCGGAAGTAATCACTTCCTTTTCGTCCGATTGTGATTAACTTAATGTTATTTGCCTTGTATTGATCTATATATTTCTCATGCAATAAATTTACCGCGGTTTTAATCACATTGGAATTGAATGCTCCACACAATCCTCGGTTAGAAGTAAGAATTACCAGCAATATTTTTCCCGGATTTCTCTCCTGTGAAAAGGAGTTTTCACTGGATCCTTCGATGCAGTTACTGAGATTCTGATGGATTTCCCGTAATTTGGCAGCGTAAGGCCGTAGCCTGAGGATGGCATTTTGAGCTCTCCTCAACTTGGATGCCGACACCATTTTCATGGCGTTGGTTATCTGTTGGGTAGATTTTACCGATGCTATTCTGATTCGTACTTCCTTAAGTCCGCCCATCTGGATTGTTATCTTTTTTCTTCATATTTCCTGGAGATCTCTTTAGCGACCTGTTCCATGGTTTTTATATCCTCATCCAGAAGTTTACCGGCTTTGAGGTTTTTCAGGACGTCGTTATGTTTTACTTCCATGAAACTCAGATATTCTATCTCAAAGTTGCCGACATTTTTTATAGGAATATTCCTAAGCAATCCGTGCGTTCCGCAGAAAATGATAGCAATTTGGTTTTCCACTTTCATTGGGGAATATTGGTGCTGCTTCAGGATTTCCACATTTCTTGATCCTTTTTCCAGAACTGCTTTAGTGGCAGTATCCAGGTCAGAACCAAATTTCGAAAATGCTTCCAGTTCCCGGAATTCAGCCTGGTCCAATTTCAGAGTCCCCGCAATTTTCTTCATTGATTTAATCTGGGCATTCCCTCCGACGCGCGATACGGAAATTCCAACGTTGATGGCAGGTCGTATACCGGAATTAAATAATCCGGTCTCTAGAAAAATCTGACCGTCAGTGATAGAGATTACATTGGTCGGTATGTATGCCGAAAGGTCGCCTGCCTGGGTTTCTATAATCGGAAGCGCTGTCAGGGAACCTCCTCCTTTTACCATATCTTTAATGCTGGCGGGCAGATCATTCATTTTTTTTGCAATATCATCGGCAGAGATAATCCTTGCGGCACGTTCAAGTAACCGGGAGTGCAGATAAAAAACATCACCCGGATAAGCTTCCCTGCCGGGAGGACGTCTAAGTAATAAGGAAACTTCACGGTAAGCAACTGCCTGCTTTGAAAGGTCATCATAAATAACCAGTGCCGATCTTCCTGTGTCGCGGAAAAATTCTCCGATTGCAGCGCCTGCAAACGGAGCATAGAACTGCATGGCTGCAGGATCTGAAGCCGTTGCCATCACCACTACCGTATACGACATGGCTCCTTTTTCTTCGAGTGTTCTGACAATATTGGCAACCGTAGAGCCTTTCTGTCCGATGGCAACATAAATACAATAAACCGGTTCCCCTTTTAAATAAAATTCCCGCTGATTGATAATTGTATCAATGGCAATGGCCGTCTTACCAATCTGCCGGTCGCCAATAATAAGTTCACGTTGTCCACGGCCAATTGGAATCATAGCATCAATCGCTTTAATTCCTGTTTGTAAAGGTTGGTTAACAGGCTGCCTGAAAATGACACCCGGTGCTTTACGTTCAAGAGGCATTTCGTAGCGGGAACCTTCAATTTTCCCTTTCCCGTCGATTGGTTCTCCGATCGTATTTATTACCCGCCCCAGTAATCCTTCTCCAACGTTAATGGAGGCAATACGACGGGTTCTTTTTACGGTATCTCCTTCTTTTATTTCATAAGACTCCCCAAGCAATACCGCTCCCACATTATCCTCTTCAAGATTCAAAACAATGGCCTTCAATCCGTTTTTTTGGAATTCAATCAATTCACCGGATTCTGCGTTACTGAGTCCGTAAATACGTGCAATACCGTCACCTACCTGCAACACGGTACCTACCTCTTCCAATTCATTGATATCCTGATACCCGGCAAGTTCTTTTCGCAGGATCGCAGTGACTTCAGCGGGTTTTATCTCTACCATATTTGTTTCTGTTATCTATTATTTTTAATTCGTAATATTTTCTTTTCCAGTTAAAATCCCTTGAGGTATAAATTAAACCTGGTTACGTCTCTTTTTAACTGATCCAGTTGTCGTGATATGCTGGCATCATATTGTTTATCTTTCCACGAAAGGACAAATCCACCGATCAGCGCTTCATCAATCTCTCCCACCAACTCAACATCTGCCTTGGAATATTGATTAATGACTTCCAATATTTTTTTGCGTGTTTCGGAATCTGGTTCGACGGGAGCCCTGAAATAAACCGTAAGAATGTTCTTGTATTCCTTGATTTGTTCAATGATCCGTTTTGCTATCTCAGGGATAAATTGTTCCCTTCTTTTCCGGATCAACACAAGCATAAAGGTCAACATCAGATCACTGACAGATTCGCTGAATATTTTCCGGATGATAGTTATTTTCTTGTCGGAATAAATGATAGGCGATCGAAAAAATAATTGGAGATCGCGGTTTTGAGTACAAATATCCAACACGACCCGGGCATCCGTAAGGGTTTTTTCTATCATGTTTTTTTCAAGAGAAAGCTCAAACAGGGCATTGGCATATCGTTCGGCGATCAGAGATACATTCATAATAATTAACTGAGATGGATCGTCTTTATTAATTCACGGGTATATTCTTCCTGCTTTTGAGGATCAGCGAGTTCCCGCTTTAATATTTTCTTCGCCAATTCAAGAGAAATTTCACCAACCTGATTCTTTAATCCCGTCATGGCAGCCATTTTTTCATTTTGGATGTCGATTTTTGCACTCTCAACAACGCGTATGGCTTCTTCCGAAGCTTTAGCGTGAGCTTCTTCAATAATCTTGTCCCTGACCTTACGGGCATCGTTGAGGATGGAATCCCTTTCATTCTTTGCTTCTTTCAGCAGTTCTTCATTGCTGAACTGAAGGTGTTTCATTTCTTCTCTTGCTTTATCCGCCTCATGCAACGCTTCGTGAATAGAAGCTTCCCTTTCCTTCAGCGCTTTAAGAACGGGTTTCCAGGCATATTTCCCAAGGATGAACAACAAAAGTAAAAAAGCAAGGGTCATCCAGAAGAGTAATCCAAAATCGGGGGTTATCAGTCCCATAGTTTGTTTTTTTAATTATTGATTGAAATTCCAAAGAGCATAACCAACCGTTATGCCCTATGGAACCAGTTTGTTTACTAAATGAAAAGGATCAGCAAACAAACGACAATAGCAAAAAATGCCACTCCTTCAATAAGTGCTGCAGCGATAAGCATATTGGTACGGATTTCGCCACCAACTTCCGGCTGACGGGCAATGGATTCAAGTGCGCTTTTACCGATATTTCCGATACCGATGCCTGCTCCGATCACTGCAATGCCTGCACCCAGGCCAGCTCCCATTTTTGCAACAGCGGCAAAATCGCCGGCCAGTTGCAGTAAAATTGCTAATAATGACATAATACTGATTTATTTAGGTTTATACGTTTTATTTAAAAATCTGAATATTTGCTTTTTCTGATTGATAAAGAATGTCTTGATTTTCCAGTTATCCGTGACTGTTTCGTGATCCATTTTTTTATTCTATTAATGGCGTTCCGGCTCCGCTGTCGCTAAACCAAAATATAAGGCCGACAATAAGGTAAAAACATACGCCTGAATAAATGCGACCAACAATTCCAACAGATCCATAAAGACCATGAACGCTACCGATATGACCGACATACTAAGTCCAATGGCATAGGCAATCTCACCGAAAATAAAAATCAGACTTACAAAACCAAGTACAATGATATGCCCGGCTGTCATGTTGGCAAAAAGACGAACCATCAGGACAAAAGGCTTTGTAATAATCCCGATGATTTCGACAATCGGCATGAGTGGGATGGGGAATTTTAACCACCAGGGCACACCCGGAGTATTAATGATGTCGATCCAGTAATGCTTATTCCCGTTAAGGGTGGTAAGGACAAATGTGAATACTGCCATAACCAGGGTAACGGCAATGTTCCCGGTAACATTCGCACCACCCGGGAAGAAGGGTATAAGCCCAAAAAGATTATTGAAGAATATAAAAAAGAAAAGGGTAAGCAAGTAGGGAAGGAATTTTTCATACTTCTTCTCTCCGATAGAATTTTTGACAACTTCGTCGCGTATGAACAGGATCAATGGTTCCAGTAATGACTGAAGTCCATGCGGTGCTTTATTGGGATTACGGCGATACGCTCGCGCTACAGAAACAAAAATCAGTATTAACAAGAAAGAACTGATAAAAATGGCGAGTACCGTTTTAGTGATTGAAAAATCATAGACTTTTGGTCCTTCGTTCCCTTTTTTGTTAGTATCAAGACTAACGATTTTCCCTTTGTTTGACCCTTCTTGTTCAAGTCTGAATCCCATATATGAATGTGCCTCATTATGAAACTCAGAAGAAAGAAAACAATAAAATTTTCCGTCACAGAAAAGCAGGATGGGTAACGGGATGGTCAGTTCATGATCGCCAATGGCCATGATATGCCATTCGTGGTTATCGACCACATGCTCCATGATCATCTCTCCGGGATTGAATTTTTTCCCTGTCGTTTTACCTTTTGTCTCTTTTTGAAAAACTGTATCCGCAGAAAGATTCCGGCTTGCATTGTCCTGAGTGCTTGCAAACCCCTTGTCAGAATTAAAGAAAAAAAAGATAAAAAGGTAAAAAGTGATTAAAAAAATGGAACCTGTTTTCCGTATTGCCACCATCCTTTTTATACTAAACAAAATCGGGGTGCAATGATACGAAAAATAAACGAACCGGGGAAATCTTATTTCTTTGTTTTTTTATAGGGATCATTCACGTAAAGATACGCGTATTGGTCAATCCCGGCATATGTTTGAACCGCTCCCCAATCCTCCCATTCCTCAGTATCATACCAGTACACCGCGGGCAGAATCTCGGGAAAAAAGGCACTCCCGTTCAGGTCGGTATAGGCCGTAGTAAAATAAATCCCCCGTTGCATATTGGCATAACTTGTTGCAAGATAAACTTTTTCATTAATGACAGGGATTCCGGTATAAAAATCAAGCACCTTGACCGTGAGGCTGCCAGCTGTAGGATCCGCAGGGAAGCACGAAGGAAGAAAAATCAGATGGCACATTAACAGAACAGCAACAACAAAGTGGACATTTTTTTTCATAAGTACATTTTTTAATGAAAAATTTTGACAAAGATAAATCATTTCAGATTTAATCGCTGAAATTGCAATTCCGCTTTATGTAACCAATTTATAAAAAGTTCGTCTTATTGCTTCTTTAATGCGTAATTTCAGTAATTTTGAATGGTTTTAATTCACACTACCAGCGGTATCAACTTAAAAAATCCTTGAATATGTTTTATCATCGACTTAAAGAAGGGACCATGACCCTGATCATATTTATTGCAATTCTGTTACCTGGTTTCAGTTTTTCTCAGAAAATCTGGACCCTCGAAGATTGCATCAACTATGCCCTTGACAACAATCTGGATATAAAAAAACAATTATTGGCCGTTGAAACTAATAAAGCGACTTTATTGCAAAGTAAACTGGGAATGCTCCCCGATCTGAATGCCAATGCCACCAATGTCTGGAATTTCGGCCAAACCATCGACATGTACACGAATACATTTGCTACAAACACCGTCCGGTCGAATAATTTTTATATCCAGAGCAGCATTGTACTTTTTGGCGGCTTGCAGAAATTTAATACTATTAAACAAAACCAGTTAGATCTTCTCGCCAGTAAATATGATCTGGATGTTCTCAAAAACGATATTTCATTGGCTGTTGCCGGATATTATCTTGATATTCTTTTTAACCTGGAGTTGCTTGATGTGGCAAAGGGACAGCTCGCGATTACCCAAGATGAGGTTGTCCGCATCTCAAAAAAGGTGGAAGCCGGCGCCTCTGCCAAAGGAGATTTATTAAATATCCAGGCACAGCTTTCGAGCGAAGAATTAACTGTTATTGAAGCTGAAAACAACCTGAATATTTCCAACCTCTCTTTGCAACAACTCATCGACTTACCTGTTACTAAAGATTTTATAATTGAAAAACCTGTACTCAAAGAAGTCGGATCACCAAAAGAACTCATTACGCCGGAGATCATTTTTGAACATGCCGTAAAAATACGGCCAGAGATCAAAAGTGCTGAACTTGACGTTCAAAGCGCTCAAAAATTTGTTGCCATTTCCCGAGGAGCAGTAGCTCCAACACTTTCTTTTGGTGGATCCTGGGGGACGGGTTATTCCGGCGCCGCCATAGAGCTCGACCCTGATATTCCTCCGGTAATCACACCTTACACCATAGGTATCACGCAAATATCCCGGGATTCCGTTATCGGTTTTGATGTCAATCATTCAACCAGGGTAATCTCCTTTAAGGATCAGATGCGTCAAAACGAAAATCAATCCGTCGGTTTTTATCTGAGTGTCCCTATCTTCAACGGATGGCAGGGAAGAACGGCCATTGCAAAAGCAAAAATTATGGCGCACCAGGCCGAACTGGATCTCGGTATCAAGATACGGGATCTTCGCAAACTCATTGAACAAGCATACGCCGATGCAGTCGCATCTTTGAAGAAATTTAATTCCTCCAAGGAAAAAGTTAAAGCCCAGGAAGAATCTTTTAATTACACGTCGCAAAAATTTAATGTGGGAATGATGACCTCATTCGATTATAACAACAGCAAAAAGGATCTGACAAAAGCCCAGTCGGATCTCCTTCAGGCTAAATATAATTTTCTTTTTAAGACAACTATCCTGGAGTTTTATATGGGGAATCCCATTCAGATTACCAAATAATAATGACAATTTAGTATCTTCGTAAATTCTATTTATCATATATTAATTCATACTTATCCATGGCCTCCAAAAAATCAAAAAAGAAATTGTGGATCATCATCGGATCCATCGTTTTGATAATTGTAATTGTAATTTTTGCGATCCTGAAAGGAAAAGGCAGCGACGCTATTAAAGTATCCACCGAAAAAGTTGTGAAACGTACAATCATTCAAACCGTTTCTTCGAATGGAAAAATCCAGCCGGAAAAAGATATCAAGATCAGTCCCTATATTTCAGGTGAAGTTGTTGAGCTGGAAGTCAAAGAGGGAGATCAGGTAAAACAAGGTGATCTTCTGGCTAAGATCGATCCTGAAATTTATATTTCGATCTACGATCAGCAAGAAGCTTCAGTAAATACCCAAAAGGCGAATGAAGCAACTGCCAGGGCACGACTTTCGCAGCAAAAAGCTCAGTTTGAAAATGCCAGGATGAATTTTGAACGACAAGAAAAACTTTATCAGCAAAATGTAATCTCTAAGGCTGAGTTTGATCAGGCACAAGCTTCCTATCAGGTAGCGAAAGCACAGGTAGAGGCGGGCGAAGAAGATATAAAGGCTTCCAACTTCATGGTTAAAAGTTCAGAGGCTGGACTCAAAAAAGCTAAGGAAGATCTTACCAAAACTGCAATTTTTGCTCCAAGCGATGGGACTGTGTCAAAGCTCAATGTTGAAAAAGGGGAACGCGTTACCGGGGCCTCCCAGTTTTCCAGCGGTACGGAGATCATGCGCGTAGCCAATTTGAACGAGATGGAAGCACAGGTTGAAGTGAATGAAAACGATATTGTTCGGGTAAGTATTGGCGATACTGCTTTAATTGAAGTTGATGCTTATCTGAACAGAAAATTTAAAGGCCTGGTGACAGAAATCGCCACTTCTGCAAATACTACCGGAGTAAGTGTTGATCAGGTAACAAATTTCAACGTAAAAATTCACCTTCTCAAAGATTCTTATCGTGATCTTTTGGATCCAACTCGCCTGGACTTTTCGCCTTTCCGTCCAGGTATGTCCTGTACGGTTGAAATTCAAACTGAAACTGCTATCAATGTTCTTACCGTATCCATTCAGGCCGTCACTACACGAATTGTCAAGGACAGCCTCGATAAAATAAATGCCAAGGCAAGAACGAAAAAAGAAGATGGAGATCACCAGTTTGAAGTTGTTTCCTCCCAGAAAAAAAGCGAAAAAATTCAAGAATGTGTTTTTAAATATGTTAATGATATCGCAAAAAAAGCCGATGTAAAAACCGGCATCCAGGATAATACTTATATCCAGATCCTCTCCGGTCTGAAAGAGGGCGATGAAATTATTGTTTCCCCTTTTACTGTTGTCTCGAAGACCTTGAACGACGGTGACAAGATCAAAAAAGTCGATAAAAAGGATCTTTTTACTAAGGAAAAGTAGTGCATGGGAAAAATCCTTTGCATGGATACCGCCACTGGCATCTGTTCTGTCGCTTTAGCAGAGGCAGGTCAGTTAATGGCAATCCAGGAAACTTCTGCTAAAAATCTTCATGCCTCCAATCTTACTCTCTTTGTTGAAGCCGTTCTGAAATCCACCGGAGTCCCTTTAGCCCGGCTGGATGCTATTGCCATTAGTATGGGACCGGGGTCATACACTGGTTTACGGATTGGTGTTGCCACGGCAAAGGGTTTCTGTTATGCACTGAATAAGCCGCTGATTGCCATCCCTACGTTAAAAGCCATGGCTTTGGGTATGCGTCTGCAATTTCCTCCCATATTAACTTCCGTTTCCGGTTTTACCTTACAAGATGAAGCAAAGGAATGGGCTTATTGTCCTATGATTGATGCACGCCGGTTCGAGGTTTTTTGTGCTATCTTTGACGCAAACCTTCATGAAATACGTGAAACAAGAGCTGAGATCATCCAGGAAAATTCCTTCAGACAATGGTTGCTCAGACATCCCGTTGTTTTTGCAGGAGATGGAGCAGAAAAATGCAAACCATTTCTTATGAATTATCAAAACGCTATTTTTTTAGATCAATTTAATAATTCTTCCAATTACATGATTCCGCTTGCGGAAGAAAAATTTCAATCCGGGACCTTTGAAAATTTAGCATATTTTGAGCCTTTTTATCTGAAAAATTTTATTGCCGGAAAAACCCGGGTAAAAGGACTTTAATTTTGACATCTTTTTTATGCCTTCATAACTGAATATACCGATGATCCCTCCTTCTTCCTATTCCAGATTTAAAACCCGCATAATTCAAATGGGGAATGTTCCCATGGGGGCAGATTATCCGGTTCGCGTCCAATCCATGACCAATACCGATACCCGTGATGTTAAAAGCACTGTGGAACAAGCGATCCGGATGATCAATGCCGGATGTGAATATGTCCGAATTGCCGTCCCGGGTATGAAGGAAGTTGAAAGTTTACGGGAAATAAAGAAAATGCTTCAAAAAAACGGGTATCAAACACCCCTGATTGCGGATGTACATTTTAACCCGAAAATAGCTGAAATTGTAGCGACTTTCGTGGAAAAAGTAAGGATAAACCCGGGAAACTATCTTGACAACAAAACAAAGTCACCTGCCGGAAAACTCCCGGTTTCCCAGTATAAAGAAGAATTAGGAGGTATTGCAAAACGCCTGAAACCACTTATTACAATATGTAAAAAGCATAATACGGCATTACGGATAGGCACAAATCATGGTTCTTTATCCGGCCGGATACTAAACCAATATGGAGATACTCCGCTTGGAATGGTGGAATCGGCGCTGGAATTTGTCAGAATCTGTGAAGCCTTCCAATTTCATAATCTTGTCCTTTCGATGAAATCCAGCAACCCCAGGGTGATGATCAGGGCCAATCGTTTGTTAGTAGAACGTATGAAAAATGAAGGAATGAATTATCCCATTCATCTTGGGGTGACTGAGGCAGGAACAGGGGAAGAGGGGCGTTTGAAATCAGCCATTGGCATAGGTAGTCTTTTAATCGACGGGATCGGCGATACGATCAGGGTTTCCATCACAGAGGATCCTGAATATGAAATGCCTGTTGCCTTTGGAATCTTGCAGTCAACAGGAACCCGGATAACGAAGACAGAATTTATCTCCTGTCCCTCTTGTGCCAGAACCCTTTTCAATATTCAGGAGGCTGTGGAAAAAATCAAATCCCGGACCAGCCATCTCCTCGGAATGAAAATCGCAATAATGGGATGTATTGTAAATGGTCCTGGTGAAATGGCGGATGCCAATTATGGTTATGTCGGGGCAGGAAAGGGAAAGGTCATGCTATATAAAGGGGAGAACCTGGTTGGAAAAAATATTCCGGAGGCGGTTGCCGTCGATGAATTGATCCATATTATCAAAATGAATGGCGACTGGGTGGAAGCGGATCTTCATTGAAAATACCGAAATAGTGTCATTATATCCCCACAATTACTTTTAATACCGTTGGAATGATCTCAAAGGTGAAGGGAGTATGATCAAGTGATTCTCCATCCGCTTCCAGATATATCTTCCCGGTTGACCGTATCCGGATCGATTTACCCCGGAAAGTCTTCACTACAGGTAAATTAACCAGCGTTCCCGTATATAGCTTTCGGGCATGTCTGAGAACTATGAGTTTTGAAGCTTTTTTGATAATCATCATATCGAGAAATCCATCATTGGGAATGGCATAAGGAACCTGCATCATCCCTCCTCCGTTATATTTACAAATTCCAACATTCATGGAAAAAATTTCTCCCTTGAAAACTATCTGGTCATCGACTTCAATGACTCCCTCCATGAATTTATACTGAAAAAGACCGGCAAACACAAAATAAATATAAGCCAATGGATTCCCCTTGCCTCTTTCCTTAAGCATATTGGTTTTTTTGGCAACGAGTGCATCGTATCCCATTCCGGCAACATTTAAAAAATAACGCTGAATGGATTCGTTCTTTTTATAATACGTTACTTTCCCTACGTCCTGTACAAAAATTTTCTTTGTCTTAAGAATATGGACCGCTTTCTTATAATCAAACGGTATCCCAAAAGTCCTGCACCAATCATTGCCCGTTCCAACCGGAATCATTCCAAGAATAATCTCTTCCGGTGAAACTTTGGTTTGATTCATGATGCCATTCAAAACCTCATTCATGGTTCCATCTCCACCAACGACAATGAGGTTGCGATATCCTTTTACAATGTACTGTTCGGCAAGATGAATGGCATGGTTGCGATGTTCGGTAAATACGCAATGGTAATCGAATCCCTCCTGCGATAAAAAATGACAGATTTTTGTCCAATCGCGCGCTCCTTTTTTACTTCCGGCATTGGGATTGACAATGATAAGCCATTTTTCAGGGGAAATAATTATAGATTCAGTCATGAAATTGCGGTTAGGAGCTGCAAGTTAAAAAATTACTACTTTTATACAACGAATTGAAATTACATAATTCCAAATTAGTCATCAAAGAAGACGCTGTAAACCTATGACCAGATTTAAATTTATTCTCGCAGGATTGTTTTTTTTCCTGGTAGTTTCCCAGTCAAATGCACAAACCACTCCCAATACCTCTGATAAATCGTTGAAATTTTTCGATAAAACAGAATTGGGTGTTTCATTTGGAATCGGATCGTTTAAAACCGATATCGTTGACGGTACCCAGAAAAAAATTAAAAATGATGAGCTTATTGTCACCTTTCAGACCATCAATGGGGTGAAATATATGAACCGGCTCAGTCTCGGCGTAAGCGTAGGATTTGAAAAATGGAGAAACGGATTTTTTTGGCCAATTTATGGTTATGCCGGTTTTGATTTTAAACCGACCGGTAATACTTTTTTCACGAACATCTATCTTGGATATTCCATCGGAACGCGTTATGGCACTACCTATTTTGAAGATGGAACGGGAGCGTTCGGATTAAGTGTCGGGGTTGGATATAAAATGAAAGTAGCCGGCAAAATCTACTTTATGTACGAAATCTTCTACAAATACCAATCCCTGGAATCAACCTATGGGGTATATGTTACTGATACAAATAATATTCCGCAAAAGACAAGGTCGGTGGATTATAAGATTCCGTTGCATTTTGCCGGATTCAAAATAGGAGTTACCATCCCCTGATTTTTCATACTGTTAAATGGATTCCTTTTCTTTTCTGCTAAAGAGGAAAAAGCAATAAAAGAAAGCAAAAAATGTCACACCCATTTGCGACTCGATGGTATCGTCAGTCAGCATGGCGATCATTGCAATGATAAGAAAGGCGAGAAAAAAGTAATCATCGAATCGTTTGGTTGCAATGGCAGGATAAAAAATTGCAAAGAGAAACCAGATCAGTCCGAAGACCCCGAATCCGATACAAATCGACATATACTGATTATGCGACCGCCATCGTTGATCGGGAGAAAGCTTTGAATGCATCTTCTCGTATTGTTGCTGAAAAGCGATATTCATATCTCCGGTCCCGACTCCGTATAGCCAATTGTCTTTAATCAATCCCAACGAAGCTTTCCAGAATTCCAGGCGTTGCATTATAGTGGACCCTGTCGGATTCCCCGATTGTTTATAGTTTTCGTATCCCATTAAAAATTCGTAGATCCGACCCCGGATACTGAATTTTTGTATATATAAATTATTCGCAACTCCCGTTTCAATAGCATAAATCTCCTGGTCCGATAATCTTTGAACTGCATCGGCATCCTTACGTTCATTCTTTGAAGTCAGAAACCGTACCAGCGTGAATTTAACAGGTTGCCCTTTCAGGTCGTTGCCGTCAAATGGAATCTTGCTTCTGGTATTCCATGATTTCCGGAGTTCTTCCCATTGTATATAGAGCCAAAGGTAGTGTCCGTTTTCGGTTTGCTTATGGAACGGATCGTGCACATAAGGATTACCCCGGGAAGTAACTTTTTCCAACTTATGATAATCGACAGTATCGGCCTGGTAATAATCGTGAACTACTCTTTGTAAATAAAAAATAATCCCGCCGGTAACAGCAAAGATCAGGATGATTAAAACTACTTTCAGCCATTTATTTTTTCTCCGGAAGATAAGAACAGGTAGCAGCAACAAAAAGGTAAGTATTGTAATACTTAAACCCGTCATCGATTGGGTGATAACCAGGTATATCATCGACCAAATGAGGATAATGAAGAGCGGGATTTTAATAATTCCAGGGAACGTGTCTCTTTTTATAATTAAATAACCTGAAGAAAATATCGAAAGACAAATGAGTAATCCAAAGACAATATTTCCTACATGGTGAGATATATCCCGGATGTCGACATAATCGTGGTTGATAACTTTCCAGGCATTGAAAAGAGTTACAATAAACAGAGAAAAGATAAAAATTAACATAAACCGGTAGAAAGTTTTTCTGTTTATTGCCTCGCTGGTCGAAAGAAAAATGGGAAGTATAAAAAGGGGAATTTTTGTCCGGAGATCTTTCAGCGCATATTGAAAATCGACTGTGAAGATCAGCCCCGCAATATGAATTAAAAAGATGGAAGCAAATATCATTGCAGGTTTGTTTTTAAAAAACTCCTGAAATCCTCTTCCAATTCCTTCGAAGATTAATAGAAAGGAATAGGGAACAATTAATACATAAAACCTGGAACGGGTATGCTCTTTATAGAAGATCTGAATTTTTTGAATGTCAAGCCTTTCCAGGACCCATGCTCCGGTAAGCCACCACTGCCCTATGCTGACCATGAATTTGGAAAAAGGGAGAGAAGCCAACATTAACGCAAGCCCGAAATAAAAGTTATATCGTATGAATTGTTTGAAAAAGTTTTCCATGATGGATCATTGATTACGCGAAAACTTTAGCCCTGCCCTTTTTAAGCTTTATCTTAAAAATAGAAAAACGGTCCGTCCCCTTGATATCGATACGTTTCATCTCATAGGGTTCTTTTACAGGATATGCGTTGATCCTATTCCCTATCCGCAATGCAAAATCAAAACCCAACGACCTGAATAAAGCAAACATTTGTTCTTTCAAAACAGGATCTTTTTTCGGATAGCCCCCATATGGATAAGCCAGTGCTTTTACAAAGGGGATATGATAAAAAGAAAGGGTTTTCAGACAATTATTAAGATCTTCTTCCATATCGCTGATGGCAAGCTCATCATAGTTTCTGTGGAGAAAAGAGTGCAAGCCAATTTCGATATGCGGATCATCGGAAATTTGTTTCAGTTCCTCCGCATTCATTAATTGATCATTTCCGTTATCCCAGATGTTTGTTTTTCCCAGGTAGGCCAACGGGACAAAAACAGTTGCCTTGAAATCGAATTTTTTCAGCAATGGAAGGACTTTCTCCCGGAAGTTTTCGTAAGCATCATCAAAGGTAATAATAACCGTTTTCCCGGGAAGAGGGAGTCCCTCTGTTAAATGAGCCTTTAAATCCCGTAATGAGAGGGATTTGTATCCTTTCTCCTTCAGATATGTGAATTGAAGATTAAGATTGTCGCTGGAAATCGTCAATGTATCCGATTTATTGTCATGGACTTTATGGTACATAAGTATAGCCAATCCTTTTCGTCCCGGAATCAGAAGGCTATACTCGAGCGTAAGCCAGAATAACACTGCAATAAAAATTGCAAAAATGATGATTTCGAGTATTGTCATTTTTAATTTTGCTCGATGGTTTTAGCGACCTTTAACGAAGCGTATATCGCGTTAAAAAATGACCATAAAAACCCGGCATATCCATCAAGAAATCCTTTCTTAATAATATAGATCGTAAAAAAACTGATAGGGAATTTCAGTGTCATCCAGCCTTTTGAAAATGATTTTCCCTGGTTTCGATAACTTTGTGACGCTTGTGACGAGTATTTATTAATCTTTTCAAGTTGATGGGTGAGATTGCGATAAGAATTATGGATGATTTTTCCTTTAAGGACCCCAATAATCCCGTCAACCTCGACACCCTCATGCACCGGGACCTGCGTAAATCTTCCTTTCGTACGGTTGAAAATCCTTAAATGAAATTCATGTCCAACTCCGCCATGTTTGAGAATCTTTCCTTGATAGAACAATGAGAAGGGGATTCTGAATCCCGCATTCCCGGCAAAATCGGACTTTATCCGGATAATTTCTTCCTGCAATTCTTTCGTAAGTATTTCATCGGCGTCAATAGAAAGAATCCAATCGTTTGAAGCCTGATCTACGCCAAATTGTTTTTGAGTTCCATATCCATCAAACTCTCTGGGAATAACTTTACATCCGTTTTTCCGGCTTATCTCTCCGGTATGATCGCTTGAATGGGAATCCACTATAATGATTTCATCCGCAACCGGCTTCACAGCATCAAGACAACGCTGAATGATATTCTCTTCGTTATGGGCAATAATGACAACCGACAATTTTGCCATAATTATTTAAGTATTGAAAAATTATCCCAGTCTAAACCCAGGGTAAACGATTCTCTGTAAAGATGAAGATCCAGCGCAGATAGGGTGATTGTTTTTATCTCCTCTCTCCCTGGCCCCGCAGCTATAATTATATTTCCCTTTGCATCACATACCATCGAATCACCGGAGTGGTATGTGCCATGTCCGTCATTTCCAACACGATTGACTCCAATAATGTAAGCCTGGTTCTCTATCGCCCTTGCCGATAACAAGGTTTTCCAGAGGGTTTCCCTGCTGTTTGGCCAGTTCGCCAGGTAAACAAGGACATCGTATGCATATTTTCCTTCGCGATAAGTGTTCTTGCTCCAAACCGGGAACCGTAAATCATAGCAAATAAGAGGTTTTATCTTCCAACCTTTTACTTCGACAATCAGAAAGTCATTTCCTCCTTTAAAAATTTTAAACTCTTCACTCAAACGAAAAAGATGTCGCTTGTCGTATGTATAAATTTTCCCATTGGGATAAATGCAAACCAGGCGATTGAAAAATTCGTCTTTCTCTTTTATCAAAAGTGTTGCCATGATAACTGAATTCCTTTCTTTTGATTTCTCTTTAAGAAAACTCAGAGAAGGGCCATCCATAGTTTCCGCACAGGACTGAGGGTTTATCGAAAATCCGGTGTTGAACATTTCAGGAAGAAAGATTACATCAGCAGACCCATTAATAGCAGAAATCAACCGGTCGAAATGTTTAATATTTTTCGCAGGTTCTTCCCAAAAAAGATTCGTTTGAATCAGTGTGATGATGAGATCTTGCATATATCCTCCAGTAATTTGAGAGTAAAAGTAAAAAAGATATATATAGTGCCATTGAAAAAGTATAAATTTGCTTGGTAAACTCTAATATTATTGTCATGCATACCGTTAATGATTTCAATTTTAAAGATAAGAAAGTCCTTATTCGGGTCGATTATAACGTTCCATTAGACGAACATTTCAATATTACCGATCCGACCCGGATCGATGCGACCTTGCCGACAATCAAAAAAATTCTATCCGATGGCGGTTCTGTAATATTGATGTCCCATCTGGGGAGGCCAAAAAAAGGTCCGGAAGAAAAATATTCCTTAAAACATCTGCTTCCCTATCTCACAAAAGCATTCCAACTTCCCGTGAAGTTTGCCGAGGATTGCATTGGTCAGTCTGCTCAGGATCTTGCCGCATCCCTGCAACCCGGAGAGATTCTTTTACTTGAAAATCTCCGGTTTCATGAGGAAGAGGAAAAGGGGGATGAGGAGTTTGCACAGAAACTTGCTTCACTGGGAACTTTTTATGTGAACGACGCTTTCGGGACTGCTCACCGGGCTCACGCTTCCACTACGGTTGTTGCCGATTTTTTTCCTGACGCTAAAACTTTCGGATATGTGATGGCCAATGAAATTATCAATATCGATAAATGCCTGAACTCCGGCAAACGTCCATTCACGGTTATTCTTGGCGGAGCAAAGGTCTCTACCAAAATTGAAATTATCAATCATCTGATGGATAAGGTCGATAATTTTATGATTGGCGGCGGAATGATGTTCACCTTTATCAAAGCTTTAGGAGGAGAAGTTGGAGCTTCTTTGGTTGAAGAAGATTATGTTGAACTTGCAAAAAACATTGTGGAAGGAGCCAAAACATTGGGAATAAATATTTATATTCCTCCGGATGCTGTCATTGCCGACGCATTCTCCGACGGCGCGAATAAAAAAACCAGTAGCGCATATGATATCCATATCCCATGGATGGGAATGGATATCGGTCCGGCCACTTGCCGAAAATTCGACCAGGTAATCGAAAAATCAGGAACGATCCTTTGGAATGGTCCAATGGGTGTTTTTGAGATGAGTAACTTCGAGGAGGGCACCAAATTTATTGCCCATTCCGTTGCAAAGGCAACTAAAAATGGCACCTTTACTCTCATCGGGGGCGGCGACTCCGTCGCTGCAATTAATAAATATAATCTGGCCGATCAGGTTAGTTATGTTTCAACCGGCGGCGGGGCTATGTTGGAATATATCGAAGGGAAAGAACTGCCTGGAATCAGGGCAGTTGAGGATTAATCTCAGGAAATTTTATTTCCCCACCTAACGTATTCATTATCATTGGAAAAACTGTCGTTATGTGACGATAGATCAGGGAATGTTCTTTATTTGCCCTGGTGATTCCCTTTTCCTTGGAATCAAAACCTGTTATAATAAACAAAAGAATGCTGCAAAGAATAATTCCCTTGACTAAACCAAGAATAGCCCCACCCAAATGGTTTAAAAATCCCATTCCGATAACATCGATTATCTTTTCCATGAGTTTAGCGATGATTAATACTCCGGCAACTACCAGGAAAAAGGTTAATGCAAACGAAAGGATGGGCAACCAGGATTTTGATAATTTGAAGTTTTCAAGAAGGATCTGATCTATGAAATTTGAAAAATTTACTGCCAGATAAACCCCTAGGATCAAGGCAACAATGGTAGCAAGACTTATGATAAATCCTTTCCGGTACCCCAGGAAGATAAAAATAGCGACAAATACCATGATCAAATAATCGAGAAGATTCATGGGACGGATTTTATTTTTTCTTCAACCTGGAAGTTAATTCCGTGCCAAAAACGAAAGCATTCAATTCGGGATTTTCCGTATGTAAAATCTCCTCTTTATTCCCCCTCCACCATAATTCGCCATTATAAATAAAAGCCACACTGTCGCCAATGCTAAGAACGGAGTTCATATCATGAGTATTGACAATAGTCGTGATTCCGTACTCTTCTGTTATCTCGCGTATCAAATGATCGATTACGCCCGCGGTCTGAGGATCCAGACCAGAGTTGGGTTCATCACAGAAAAGATACTGAGGATTCATCGAAATAGCTCTTGCGATGGCAACTCTTTTACGCATACCACCGCTGAGTTCCGGGGTCATTAATAAATTTACATTATCGAGATTTACCCTTTTCAGAACAAAATTTACCCGTTCCAATTTTTCTTCCCGGGGCTTGTTCGTGAACATATTCAGTGGGAACATCACATTTTCTTCTACATTCATGGAGTCGAATAATGCTCCTCCCTGAAAAAGCATCCCGATCTCCTGCCGGAGGTTTTTTCTGCTTTCAAAATTCATCTCTGTGAAGTTCCGTTTGTCGTAAATGACTGTACCACTATCGACCTCGAACAAGCCGACCAGGCACTTCATCAGGACGGTCTTTCCGCTTCCGCTCTGCCCTATAATCAGATTGGTCTTTCCCTTCTCGAAGTTGCAGCTTATTTCTTTAAGAACATGACGGTTGCCGAAATATTTATTTATTTGTATCGCCTCGATCATGTGAGTAAAAGTTGCGTAAGTACCAGGTTAAACAGGATGATGAGAATGCTGCTTACGACCACCGCCTTTGTACTTGCCTGACCGACTTCCAACGCTCCTCCCTGGGTTTCATAACCATAAAATCCGGAAATTGAAGATATGATAAAAGCAAAGAACAGAGTCTTCGTGAGGGCATAGAAAATATTGTACCCTTCAAAATCGATCCGGATCCCCGAGATAAAATCGGAAGAAGTCACAAGGCCGCTGGTAGTCATAGCCATCCAGCCTCCGAGAATTCCCAGCCACATGCTGAATACAATAAGTACAGGGTTGATCAGAATCGAAGCGACAACCTTTGGAAAAATCAGATAATTGGCCGAATTCACCCCCATAATCTCAAGAGCGTCGATTTGTTCGGTTACGCGCATGGTTCCAATCTCTGAAGCAATTCTTGAACCAACTTTCCCGGCAAGAATGAGGCTTATAACTGTGGGTGAAAATTCGAGGATAACCGATTGTCTGGTAGTGAATCCCACCATCGACATAGGAATGAGAGGGCTGTCGATATTGTATGCCGTCTGAATGGCAACAACAGCACCCATAAATACCGAAATGAATGCCACGATGCCAAGGGATTCAACCCCGAGATGCTCAAATTCATTGAAAAGCTGATTTCTGAAAATTGTTGCTTTCTGGGGTTTTGTAAAAACCCGTTGCATGAGCACTACATAGCGACCGATACTAATAAATACCTTCCGCATAAAATGTTTTTGCTAAAATACCATTTTTCCATAGAAAGACGTTATTAATAGACTGGAATTTTATAAGATTAATAAACATGCGCTATCATTTCAGATCAATCCGGATTTTAATCTTTTTTGGCCTCCTGTTTATTATCGTTATAAGTTCCTGTACCTCATCCACCTATCCATCACGACTTAAACATAAAAAAAATTGCGACTGTCCTTCTTTCAGCCAAAACGTAATATCAAAAGAACAATACGGTTCTCAACTCTTCCTGAAATAAAGGAAATCTTATCCGACCGGTTGCCTGAAGATGTTTTAGAAACGATTTTATCTTATTTTTCTGAAAATCCTTTTCATTTCAAGATCGTCAGGCAACGACACTCCAAATCGGGGGATTTTCGCCCGGCCCAACATGGAAATCCTCCCAGAATCACCATAAACGGGAACCTTAATAATTATGCTTTTTTAATTATCCTTGTCCATGAAATTGCTCATTTATATGGAACAGTTTGCGGAAAAAATCTCCTGATAGGAAAATCCAGGCCAAACCCGCACGGAAATCAATGGAAATTGCTTTTCCGGCAATTGATGAATCCATTTCTTTCACCGAATGTTTTCCCTGATTCCATTCTTCGTCCGCTCAAACAGTATATGAAAAATCCAAAGGCCTCTACAACTTCCGATCCTGAATTATCGCGATCACTTTCGCTATTTGATCATCCATCCAGCGGAATTAATCTCGAAGAATTGCCCATGGATGCCATGTTCCTGATTTATAATGGAAAACTTTTTCAGAAAAAAGAAAGACTTCGTAAACGATACCGTTGTATATCAATAAAAGACGGAAGGATCTATATGATAAGTCCGGTTGCTACCGTTTATCCTTCTCCTGCTTCCCTGGTTAAAGTCTAATTCTTTTTATATTATATTGCCAATTTAATATATTTGTGTCCATAATGTAATTCTCGATTTAATGACAAAATCTAAGCATAATTTTTGTGTGATCATGGCGGGAGGAATCGGTGCCCGTTTCTGGCCCATGAGCAGGACAACACACCCGAAGCAGTTTATTGATATTCTTGGTACCGGAGAAACGCTGATCCAGCAGACATATAATCGTTTCCGTAAGGTTTGTCCAAAAGAAAACATTTACGTCGTCACCAATGAGATCTATAAAACATTGGTCAGAAAACAAATCCCCGAATTAGTTCGTAATCAAATTTTACTTGAACCTTTCAGGCGAAATACCGCACCCTGTATCGCTTATGCCAATTATCGGATTCTTCAGCGCGATCCCGATGCCCGGATCGTTGTAGCTCCTTCCGATCACATAATTCTCAAAGAAGATGAATTTCTTGACAATATTAAGACAGCGCTGAAGTCAGCAGGAGAGAACGACTGCTTGCTGACTCTCGGAATTCGTCCAAGCCGACCCGATACCGGTTATGGTTATATTCAATATGAAGACGGATCGATGATAATAAATGAAAAACAAATTCTTAAAGTCAGAACATTTACAGAAAAACCGAACCTTGAGCTGGCAATCACTTTTCTTAAATGTGGCGATTTTCTTTGGAATTCCGGGATTTTTATCTGGTCGCTGAAAAGTATCATGAAGGCTTTTGAAGAATATCTCCCGGAAGTCGATATTTTATTCAAGAACGGTATAGGGAAATACGGAACAAAAGAGGAAAAAGAGTTCATCACAGAGACTTATTCCATTTGTAAAAGTATTTCCATTGATTATGGCGTCATGGAAAAGGCCACCAATGTTTATGTGCTTGCCGGCGATTTTGGGTGGTCCGACCTGGGAACCTGGGGTTCCTTATACGAAAACCGTCAAAAGGACAAAGACGGGAATTCCATTATAGGTAAAAACGTGTTGATCTATGATTCATCCGATTGTATTGTAAATATGCCGAATGATAAAGTGGCTGTCCTGCAAGGCCTGAGCGATTATATCGTAGTGGAATCCGAAAATGTGCTTCTGATCTGCCGTAAAACAGATGAACAACTGATACGACAGTTCGTCAATGACGTCCGACTGGAAAAAGGGGAACGTTTCGTATAATTTCCCGTGTGTTACTTTAGCTGCTCCCCGAGGAATTTCTCCATTGCCCTGTAAAAATCAAACCGGTTCTCTTCATTGGCGAAGCCATGCCCTTCATTATCCTTAACCATATATTGAACGGTGACACCGCGTTTTTTCAAAGCTTCGACCATTTGGTCTGATTCCGCCTTATTAACACGAGGATCATTGGCCCCCTGGGCAATAAAGAGCGGAGTTTTTATTTTATCGGCGTTCAGGGCAGGTGAAGTCGCAACAAACTGGAGACTATCTGCTTTGGGATTACCCACCATTTCATACATCATGTCCAGCATTGGTTTCCAGTAAGGAGGAATGGTGCTTAAAAAGGTAAATAAATTTGATACGCCCACATAATCGACAGCGGCTGCATAAAGATCGGGTTCTTTTACAATCCCTTGAAGCGTAGTATATCCTCCGTAGCTTCCACCATAAATAGCAATCCGCCCGGGATCCGCAATTCCCTGGTCAATGAGCCACCTGGTGCCGTCAGTGACATCATCCTGCATCTTCAACCCCCACTGTTTGAAGGAACTCTCCCAGAATTCTCGGCCATATCCCGTCGACCCCCGGAAATTAACCTGTAATACCGCATATCCGCGGTTTGCCAGAAACTGAACTTCAGGATTAAAATACCATCCATCGCGAGCCCATGGACCTCCATGAGGATTTACGATGACAGGGAGTTTTTTGGCGGTTTCCATGGTATATCCTGCAGGTAAAGTAAGATAACCATTGATCGTCATCCCATCTCTTGTTTTGTATTGAATTGGTTTCATCTCGGCCAACTCATTTTCAACCAGCCAGGGACCGATATCCGCAATTTTCTGTAATTTATCATTAGTCTTATCGAAGATATAATAAGCTCCCAACGACCTGTCGCTGAAAACACGGATAATGAATTTGTCTTCCTCTTTGGTACTCCAGGGAATATTGACTGTGAAATTGGGTAATTCTTTCTGAACCCTCTCATAGATTTTTTGAGTCTCCTCATCGAAGAAGTATTTTTCCATCTTCCAGGATTCATAATCAGCAATGGTCAATACTTTTCTTTTCTTTGAATATTCAAGCCCCGAAATATCAAAATCAGGATTTTCGTACAGGACTTTTATTTCCTTCCCATTGGCTATATCAAATTCTACAACTGCGCTTTTATCCCGTCCAAGGTTAGAGACGGCAAAGATGTTTTTATTGTCAAAGGTGAAGAACATCGGCGACACACTTTCTTTAAAATTGGTCGTTAATACCGGTTTAAATTTATCGGTTTCCTTTTCACGATATAGAATTTGCGTGTTTATTCCGTCAACAATAGCTGTTGCTGCCCTCAGCTTTCCGTTATGATCCATTAACCAACTCTGGATGTTTCCCGGATTTTCAGCCAATTGTTTCATTTCTCCTGTTTCAATATTCAATCGGAAAGGATCAAAAGCTTCCGGATTCCGCTTGTTCATTCCAATTAAAACTTCATTTGGGAAATTCGCCATTTCATCGAAAACTTCAGTCCGAACCTTTGGAAAATCAGTGAAGCACTTCAGGTTTGACCCATCAACACTGACGCCATAAAGTTTATAATTTTCGTCTCCGCCGGTATCTTTAAGGAAAAGAATGCGGGTCGGGTTCTTCCAGAAATAATTGGCAATATCCCGGTCTTTTTCCGAAGTAAGTCTTACGGCACTATCCTTGCCAATTTCCTGAACAAAAATGTTCATCCTTTTTTCATAAGGAGCCATGAAGGAGAAATACTTCCCGTCGGGAGAGATCTGATAACGGGATTTTTCCGGATTTTTAAAAAAATCCTCCACCGGGATCTGCCTGACCAGAGCAGGCTTTTTACTCTGACATCCTCCCAGTAACAGGGAGGTGAAAATTACAATTGCCAACGTTAGGCATGAAGACGTTTTTGTTCTCATAAATAATTTTTTAACAATATTACAAAAAGAAATTTGCCATCCGTATAAATTTCGATTAAAAGAAAGTATCGATCTGTGAAATTCCAACATTACAGGTTGAACTAATTCATTTTTCGTCTTTTTTTGGTAATGATGTGTTTCTTGCCTTATTTTGTACTCGGGATCAGGAGGATAAAATGATTTGAAAAATATTTTCCTTCGGAAACCGTTTATCTGTAAATTTAATTTTGTGGATATTTATCTGCGTAAAAAACGCTGGAAGTTATTTCTCTTCTCCGCCGCATTATTGATCGTCGCCGCTTCTCTCTATTATACCAACATCCTGGTCCGTGAGATCCGCCGGGATGAGCGAAAGAACGTGGAGATATGGGCCGATGCCATCCATCGTAAAGCAGATCTGGTCAATTTCACAAATAAAAAATTTGAAGAGATCAAGGACGAAGAACGGAGACGGGTTAGTATTCTTGCACAGGCACACCGGCGGCTTAACACGGCATATTCAAGTGATGAATTGAATTTCCTTCTTAGCATTATATCCGAAAACACTTCTATTCCGGTAATTCAGACCGACAAAGACGGAAATATCCAAAGCTCAAAAAATGTCGACCTCCCGGATACTATGAAGCGTCTGGTGGGTTCCCTTAAGGAAGATTTTTCAATTTACCCTCCTATCGTTGTAAACTATTTTAAGAATGAGAAGATTATTTTATATTATAAAGATTCGAATGTCTTTTCCGAGCTTAAAACTCTTCTTGACGATCTGATCAGTTCATTTTTTTCGGAAGTAGTACTGAATTCTGCTTCCGTTCCTGTTATTATCACTGACAGTACGCAGAAAAATGTTGTTGAATCGGGAAATATTCCAAAGAAAAAAATGGAGGATCCGCTGTTTGTCTCGAACACCCTTAAATCAATGGCGGCCCAAAATACCCCGATAAGAATTAACCTTGCCGATTTAGGGACCCGATATATTTTTTACCAGGATTCGTCACTGCTGACCCAGCTTAAATATTATCCTTTTGTTCAGTTTGGTGTGATCGGGATTTTCCTCTTTATTGCTTATCTTTTATTCAGCTATGCCCGGAAATCTGAGCAGAATCAGGTTTGGGTAGGGATGGCTAAGGAAACCGCCCACCAGCTTGGCACTCCGCTCTCTTCCATGGTAGCCTGGATGGAACTTTTGAAATTGAAAGGTCTTGACCGGGAAACAATCGTTGAGATAGAAAAAGATGTCCAGCGGCTGGAAACCATTACCGACAGGTTTTCAAAGATCGGATCGGCTGCGCGTTTGGAAAAAATGAATATCGTTAAGGTTGTTTATGATACCGTTGATTATATTCGTTCACGGTCTTCCCAAAAGGTCAGTTTTAATATAAAACCGGCATCATCCGCTGAGATTCTGATTCCGTTCAACCTGCACTTGCTTGAATGGGTTATTGAAAATCTTTGCAAAAATGCAGTCGATGCCATGGAAGGAAACGGGATTCTTGACATCGAAATAACCGAGGATACGGACCATATTCATATCGATATTTCCGATACCGGTAAAGGAATTCCTAAGTCGCGTTTTAAGACCATTTTCAATCCCGGATTCACAAGCAAAACAAGGGGATGGGGACTTGGACTCACACTTTCCAAAAGGATTGTCGAGAACTATCATGCCGGAAAAATTTTTGTTAAGTCTTCCACGCTGGGACGAGGTACTACTTTCCGTATTGTCCTAAAAAAATAGGTGTTTTGGCAGGCATCTATGTCCATATTCCTTTCTGTAAGCGGAAATGCCATTATTGCAACTTTTTTTCCCTGGCCTCATCGAAAAACAAGAATGCTTTTACGGATGTTCTTCTGAAAGAAATCTCTCTGGAACAATCTTATCTGGAGTCTTTTCCGGTTCAGACCATCTATTTTGGAGGGGGTACGCCTTCCCTGCTTGAACCTTCCGGAATTCAAAAAATACTTGAAACGCTGGTTAAATTTTTTTCTATTTCCAAAAATCCGGAAATTACCCTGGAGGCAAATCCCGACGATATCAATCCGGAATCTTTAAAAGAACTCCGTTCTCTTGGTATTAATCGTTTGAGCATTGGGATACAATCATTTTTTGACAGAGATCTTCTTTTTCTTAACCGTATTCATTCGGCCAGAACTGCTCAAAGATCAATTCTTGATGCCAGGAATGCTGGTTTCCAAAACCTAAGTATTGACCTCATATATGGAATTCCCGGACAAGTTTCTTCCTCCTGGGACCAAAACCTTGAAATAGCGCTTTCGTTGGAGGTCCCGCATATTTCCGCTTATGCACTAACTATCGAAAAAAAAACAATCCTTGATTTGTTTATCCGCCAGAACAAAATTCCTCCACCTGATGAAAAATCAGCCGTTGATCAATATCGCTTGTTAATGCGAAAAATGAAAGAGCGGAACTATATCCAATACGAGATTTCAAACTTCTGTAAAGAGGGTTTTTATTCCATCCATAATAGTAACTATTGGAAATCAATTCCATATCTTGGGCTTGGGCCATCGGCACATTCTTTTAACGGAACTTCAAGAAAATGGAATATCTCCAATCTGACAACATACCTTAAAAATATAAATTCCGGAATTTCCTTTTCCGAAGAAGAAAAACTAACTATTTTCCAGCGGTTCAATGAATACGTTATGACTTCCCTTCGAACGAACCGGGGATGTAGTGCACAAAAAATCATTGACGATTTTGGATTTTCGTTTTATGATTCCTTCAAAAAAAACATCTCGTCAGTGATCGATAAAGGATTAATGAAGGAGGTTGCCGGAAATTATTTTCTTACCGATGAGGGAAAGTTGTTTGCTGATGGGATTGCGTCGGACTTATTTATAATTGAATCTGACAACAGTACCAAGCGGAAGGGTTTTTCCTGATTTGTCTTTAAAGCATAACTCGCCGAACTCTTTCCCGGCAATATCTCCAAAATGGCTTCTTATAAGATTATCCCCGATCAGAGATGAAAAACCGATCGAATAAAGACTTAAAACCAAAAATGCCCGTCCGGGATCCATTAATTCTTTACACAATGCGATCAATTCATTAATACCCTCCTGTAAAATCCATTTTTCACCTTCGGGTCCTCTCCCATAAGCAGGCGGATCTAAAATGATTCCCTGATACTTGCTTCCTCTCTTAACTTCACGTTTTACAAATTTCATTACATCTTCAACCACCCAGCGTATATCTTTCATTCCGGAACCTTCCATCATCTCTCTTGCCCATGTCAGAACCGTCTTTACCGAATCAACATGAACTACATCGGCCCCGGCAGCTTTGGCGGCTAAAGAAGCGCCACCCGTATAAGCAAAAAGGTTCAGAACTTTCACACCAAAACCGTCTGTTGGGCAGTCGTTTTGTTTACCGGTTTGTCCGACATTCAGGGGGGTGGGATTTCCACCCGGCCGACTGCATCCCCACCGGGTTATACAATCATATATATAATTCCAGTTATCAGCCTGTTCCGGGAAAACACCGATATGTCCGAACGAAGTCAGACCCAACCGGAATCTTAGGTTCAGTCCATTGGATTTGTAATGTATTGCCCATTGATCCGGCATTGGTTTTTCACGAATCCATGCTCCCTGGTCAACCGGTTCATCTTTTCCCCAATCAACTCCTTTTCTCCGTTTAAACCGGGCGTGCAACTGTTTTTGCCATTCTTTTTCATTCAGGGCTTTCGGCCATACCGCCTGCGGTTCCGGCCGGGCAAGAATAAAATCCCCAAATCGTTCTAATTTTTCCTGGTTTCCGGTATCTATCAGCTCATAATCATTCCAGCCACCGGGATAAAAAATCTTCATCATTTGAATCGTTTTATCGCCATCAATTGTAAATTATTTTTTTCCGGGTTTATCCAATTCCGCATTGTCCCTTGTTTTATTTCTATCAATGTCCCGGCCGTAACTTTCAAGGAATCATTTTCAACGATCAGATCGCCTATCCCATCAATTACATAGAACAGAACATCAAACGGCTGAATATGCGGATTCGTGCTTTCGCCAGGTTTTAACGTCAAATGTATCATTTCTAGTTCGGGGGATGTAAACAGGATTCTCCCATCTAAAGGAAATGGTGCTTTAGGTGCGTCCTTAAGTTGGATTACATTGAAATTGGCCATTTTTCTTCGCGGTTTTTAGCTTTTTGATCCCATTGCGGGATGATATTTTTAATCCAGTCCGATTTTTCCCTTTTAAGGTCTTCCATCGGAATTCCAATAAACTTCTGCGCTTTTTCTTTGGTATCAATACCGGGATACGGTATTTCTTCTGATCTCTTATATTTACTCAGTAATCGCGCTAACTGTACTCTGGCTTCCTGCGTTGCATTCATTCCCGATCCGATGATCCGGCTTACTTCAATAGGAGAATGGAAAGAAGCACCATGACTTGCAGCAGAATAATCCCAGAACCATTGGCCATGGCGAATTTGTTTTAATATCGGAGCCATCTCTTTTTCTGTTGCACCTGCATCCATGGCCACTTTGGCTTCTATATGGGCTCGTACTAATTGGATTTCAAGCTGGTCGCGAATGTCTTTTACTTTTTCTTGCCGTTCATAAACATTTTCACGTAATGATTCTTCACTTTCGCGGTGACAGACCTGACATGTGGTGGATATACTACTTAATGGGGTGGTAATTTTATGACTGGTGAATTTTTGTCCTCCTTCCTTGATATATGGCATGTGGCAATCGGCACAGGCAACTCCCCGATCGGCATGAATGCCTGTAAGATATAGTTCATAATCCGGATGCTGAGCCTTGAGAATGGGTGTTTTGCTTAATAAATGGGTGAAATCGGAAAAGCCGATGGAATCATAATATGCCAAAGCTTGATCTGCGGAAGTACCTTTTTGCCAGGGAAAAGTCAGATAAGAAATTTCAGGGGCATCCGGACGATGTTTATCAAAATAATATTCAACATGGCATTGGGCACAAACCAGGGTGCGCATTTCCTGATGTGTTGCTTTAGAAATATCCTTTCCCATCGATTGGAATGCTTCAATCAACGCCGGTCGGGTAATACGGAGATCCATGGTCTTGGGGTCGTGACAATCGGCACAGCCAATATAATTAACGATTTGATCGCCGCGGGAAGCCCATTCCCCCTTATAAAATTCCTTTGCCCCCATCTCTTGAATCAGCCTGGGGACATCGGGGCTTTTACAGGTCCAGCATGTATTAGGTTGTGGGCCGTCATCAGGTCCTTTAGGGGTTCCCGTACGTAACGTATTTCTGATATCGGTGATCGCGTAATAATGGCCCCGGCTTTGGGCATAATCTTTCGAGAAAGCATATCCGGCCCAAAGAACAACCAGACGGGGATCTTCTTTCAGCTCATCGATCATTGCACTGCCATTGAACAAACTGCGGAAAGTGGTGTCACTTGTATTTAAGTAACTTTGATATTCCCGGGGGAAGTTTTCTCCCCATAAGATATTCCGGGGTTCATATTCCGATAATTTGATCTTTGGCTTATAAACATATTCGTTTTCAGCCCGACGTCCTGTAATGGACGAAGCCAACAATCCTAATAAAAATACCACGATCATGGTGGAGAAAAAAAGAACCCAGTTAATCCAGGGAGCATGTTTTTTTTCGTTTGTCATTGTCTGAGTATTTTTTCAATTTAATTAAAATTGTCAGGTTAAAATTTCCTGCCTGATGATTGGTATCAATCGTCATCATCTCTTTCGGTCCTGCTTTCAATTCTGGTTTTGACAAGCGCATTCGGCGTCGACGATAATCCATTCACTCTCCCATGTGGCGTCTCCCGGTGACAATCAAGACAGGAGCGTTCTTTTAAACAGGTATGAAAGTTGGGTTGCACCGGCATCATGAATTCCATACCAACCGTTTGTTCGTGGCAACGCAGACAGTTTTTTTGAACAACTTCCCGTCCGGCTTCCCTGATAAAAATGACCTGTGGCTCGGTATGTAAAGTGTAAATAGTGGCATGACGAAGCCCATCCTGGGCTTTAAAATAATACTTATGAAAGAAATTATCGTGCGGCACATGACAGTCATTGCAGTTGGTAATTCGTCGATGTGCACTATGAGCCCAATTGGCGTATTGAGGATTCATCACATGGCAGTTAATACAAGTCTCCGGTTTGTCGCCCAGGTATGATTCTGCTTTTGAAATATAAACTGCATACAGGATAAGGCCAGAAAATAATCCGAGTAAAATTGCTACCGGGGCTTGCCAATGTCTGGGTGGTAATAAAAAAGTAATCAAAGTTCTTATGATTTGCTTTTTCATTGATTTCCCTTAGTAAATTTGAATTTATTAATAATGCTTTAACAAATCTAATAAAATTTTCTTTCTTTAGCTGATTTCCCAATGCATGTTTTAGTTTCTGTTTTTCGCTTGATTTTAGTGATTTTCCTTGGTAATGTTTTGATCACATTGCATTCACAAGACTTATATTACGATCAAGTGGTTAAAATTGATTCTGTAGATTCACCGGCCGATATAATAAGAAAAGCCGCTCATCTGGTGCCTTCTGCACGCCAGGCGACATGGCAGGAGTTGGAGTTTACACTGTTTATTCATTTTGGTATGAATACTTTTACCAACCGGGAATGGGGCGTGAAGGGAACCTCTCCAGCATTGTTCAATCCTTTGGAATTGGATGCGTGTCAATGGGCCACTACTGCAAAAATGGCAGGAGCTAAACTGTTGATCCTCGTCGTTAAGCATCATGATGGTTTTTGTCTTTGGCCCAGTAAATACACCGATTATTCTGTAAAAAAGAGTCCCTGGAAAGAAGGGAAAGGCGATGTGGTTGCCGAAGTTGAAAAAGCTTGTAAAGAAGCGGGTATTAAGCTGGGAATTTATCTTTCCCCGTGGGATATGAACTCTTCCCTTTATGGTACCGATAAATATAATGACTATTTTAAAAATCAACTTACTGAATTGCTTACTAACTATGGAGCAATCGATGAGGTTTGGTTTGATGGGGCATGTGGAGAAGGTTCCAATGGCAAACGGCAAGTTTACGATTGGCAGGGATATTACAAGATCATCCGAAAATTTCAACCCCAGGCTGTGATTACGGTCATGGGGCCGGATGTCCGTTGGATCGGTACTGAATCTGGCTATGGTCGTGAGACGGAGTGGAGCATTGTCCCTCTGACAGCAGCGATGACCGATAAAATTGGTTTACAATCCAAACATGCTGAGAACCAGGATGGTATATTTATTCCTCCGGTAAATTTGATGGAGGAGGATCTGGGCAGCCGGACAAAGATCATTAAGGCAAGTGCCTTAATCTGGTATCCTTCGGAAGTGGACGTATCAATTCGTCCTGGCTGGTTTTATCATCCCGAGCAAGATTCATTGGTGAAAAATCCTCAAAAGCTCGTTGATATCTGGTACTCATCAGTGGGCCGGAATTCGGTTCTTCTGCTTAATATCCCTCCTGACAATAGAGGTCTGATCAACGAATCGGATGTGTCGGCGCTAAGTGGAATGAGAAAAATTCTGGACGCAACCTTTGACAAAGATCTTTCCCAAAAAGGAATGGTGATAAACACTGATTCTGTCGTTTACCTTGAATTGCCGGAACCGGTAACCTTTGACCGGATAATGCTCCAGGAAAACTTCCGGAACGGTCAACGGGTTGAAGATTTTTCTGTTGAAATATGGAAGGGGAGTAACTGGATAGAAGTAATTCGTGGTACAACAATTGGATATAAGCGGCTGCTCCGTGTTAATCCGGTCACCACTTCACGCGTTCGTCTTCGGATAATAGAATCGCGCGATCAGGCCGAAATCCGATCATTTAAGCTTTTTAAAGCGCCAACCGGGAAATAGACACGGCTAAATCCTCATTTAATTATTTCATCTCCCGGGAAAATAAGGTTATTATCTTAAAACATTAATCGGCCTTAAAGAGTGATTTCATCCCTTAATCATGGTCAACACCATTTTGAATTTTTTAACGGCATTGACAGCATGGGGAATGCCGGCGGGCATAATGATGACATCACCGGTGCTCAACGAAAACGACACTCCATTGATTATAATCTCTGCCATTCCTTCAATGACTTGTACTAAGGCATCGAAAGGAGCTGAATGAGTGCTTAGCCGTTGACCTTTGTCAAAAGAAAATAAAGTCACCGTTCCCATTGGACGATCAATTATTTGTTTACTGATTATCCCTTCGGTTGAATAATCAACTTTTTCCGGAAATCTGAACACACTGGAGTGTTCGAAAATTTTTGTTTCCATAGTTAAGGACTTTAAAAAATTTGATATTTTTGATAAAATTCACTGCAAATCAGTAATAAAAAGATTCCAAAAATAGTTCAATATTTTTTCAACTCCGATTATGGTTAAAGCAATCACAAGTCTTCAAAATCCTCTCATTAAAAATATTCTTTTATTACAGGAAAAACCTCGTGAACGCAAAAATCAGAATCTTTTTATTATCGAAGGATATCGTGAAATCCGGTTATCATTGCTTTCGGGATTTACTATTACAACCCTTCTGTACTGCCCTGAATTGATTTTAAAAGAAACCGTCAATGAACTGATAAATATCGGAACACCTTTCGAGCATATAATCTGTCCTTTGGAAGTATTTAACCGGTTGGCATACCGGAAAAATACCGGGGGTTATATCGCGCTGGCCAGGCAAAAAGAGTTATCTTTTAAAGAACTTCATTTAAGCGCCTCTCCTTTGATATTGGTATTGGAATCCGTTGAAAAACCAGGAAACCTGGGCGCTGTTTTACGCACTGCTGATGCCGCGGGTTTAGATGCCGTCATCATTTGTGACCCTCAGACCGATATTTATAATCCCAATGCCATACGTTCAAGTATTGGATGCATTTTTACGGTACCGGTTGTAATAAGTACATCCCTGGATACTTTAAATTGGTTGCGTTCATCGAAAATAAGGACTTTCGGAACAGCTCTTACCGCTGAAAAGTTTTATCACGAAACCGATTTGTGTCAACCCTGCGCCTTGATCATGGGATCTGAAGCGACGGGACTTTCCGATATTTGGCTGAGCGGAGCTGATGATCTCATTAAAATCCCCATGAGGGGAAAAATTGATTCTATGAATGTATCGGCCTCTGCGGCAGTTGTGGTGTTTGAGGCGATGCGTCAGCGTAATTTTCGTTGATGCTATTTGTACTTTTCATTTTCAGGCTTCAGAACTAAAAAATTCTTTGGCATTTTACTTTTAAATTCTGTTTGAATACCGGTCATCGGGTGTGGGAAAGAAAGATAAAATGCATGAAGTCTGATTCTTCGTTCAAACCGGGCATCTGCTCCGTACCGGCGATCGCCAACGACCGGGCATCCCATTCCGGATAAATGTACCCGGATTTGATTTTTTCTACCCGTTTCCAGTTGAACTTCAAGTAAAGCAAATTCTTCTGTTTTATCAAGAATCCTGTAATGGGTTATCGCATACTTCGCTCCGTCCTGTTCTTGAACTGAAACCACTCTTTGATCTTTCCCATCCATTAACCAGGTCTTTATTGTTCCGCTTTCTTCAGGCGGATGCCCTTCAACCAAGGCATAATACATCTTTTTTGACTGCCCCCAATTATCTTTCAACTTTTGTTGAATTTCCCCTGATTTCGCGAACACCAGTAAACCCGATACTTCTCTGTCAAGCCGATGTACAATAAAAATCCTTTCCTCCCCTTTTGATTTTTCCTTTACAAATTCAAGCATAATTTTATAAAATGAAGTCCCGCCAAGCCCTTTGTCGCCAATGGTTAAAAGTCCAGCCGGTTTTTCTGCCACAAAGATTTCCGCATCTTCAAAAATGACCGGGAAGGGTGCTTTAATCTTTGTCTGGGGTTTTTGACGTTTTATATATTCAACTTCATCTCCAGGTTCAACAAGGACTGATGGATTTGTTGTCATTTTTCCATTAACCTTGATACTCCCGTGAGAAATCAGTTTTTTCACACTGGTCCTGGAAGCATCACGGAACTCTTGATGGAGTAATCCGATAAGGGAAATTTCTTGCCCGACTTTTATTTTCATTTTAATACAACTTTCATAATAACTGGGTTATGATCGGAATATTCAAATTTGGTGACGAGGGTTTTTACAAATTTAACTTCAATATTCGGAGAGATCACAAAAAAATCAATAATAGTAGTTTTTGTTTTTCCCCTCTCGTAGGGGATGTCAACATCTCTGTTTGTAGGAGATAAGGAGTCAAAGACAAACTTCCAGCCTGGTAAAAATGTAGCAGCAACAAGTGGTTTGATATATTTGACAACATCTCCCGTCTTTATGTTTTCCGGATTAAAACCTTTTGGGTTATTATTCCAATCCCCGCCGGCAATAATATAATTTCCTTTCAAAAATTCTTTTATTATGAATTTATGAAGTGTTGCAAATTCTGTTTTTCTTAATATCCCTTCTTCATCGTAAGCGGAATTATGTGTGTTAATGATCACGAGTTGTTTGCCTCCGGTCAATGGGAATCGCGTCACAAGAAAACAGCGTTTGAGGAAAAAAAGACGTTTGGGCCATGGGAAATCGGTTGGAAATGATATTCTATCCATGGAAACCGGGGAAAATTTACTTATCGTCGCCAATCCGGCGATAATTTTCCCCATTGGATTTGTAACCGGAAATGGCACAAACCGGCAATCATAATTAATGGCATACGCCGAACAATATGCGGGGAATAAAGATAAAATGGTTGATTTTTCATCAATAAAATAACTTCGTTTCGCCCGACTATCCATTTCTTGAATAAAAACAAAATCTATTGTATCATATGGATGAATAGTCCGTTCAATTCCTTGCAGATAGTCAAAGAATTCTTTTTTGTCCGGCCTGACCTTCTTCCCTCCCTCATAAAAAAAATCCATTTCTTTCCCTAGCCCACTGTAACCGATGTTCCAGGTAAAAAGAGTAAATTTTTTTTGTTCCTTCGGTAGTTTTATCCCTGTTCCATTAATCGATAATCGTTCTGTCGGATCAGGATGGTATTCCGTTATCGTCAGAAATAATAAAAATCCTGAAACAGTTAAAATAATCAGAAATAAAATGACGCTAACTGTTTTTATAAGAAGGATCGGGGGCTTGGACATTATTCATACAAAAGTCGAAAAGTACTTATTTTTTTTTAATTTTACTATCTCTTATTATCTTATTCGTTACTGATGCCGATCCTTGGTTCACTGATAAAAAAAGCTTACGAGCTTAGGCAATTCCCTATTGATATTAAAACCATAAATCCCTTTCTGGAACAAAAAAGAGTCTTAAAAAAATTACTGATAAAAGCCCAGAATACCGCATTTGGAGAGTATTATCATTTTTCAGAAATCCTGGAATCCGGGGATTTTATTCAGCTTTTTTCTGAAAAGATTCCCATTCATGATTATAGTTCCATGTTTAAAAATTGGTGGTATCGAAGTTTGAATGGGGAGGCTTTTGTTTCCTGGCCTGGAAGGATTAAGTATTTCGCGCTGACATCGGGCACTTCCGAATCTTCCTCCAAACATATACCTGTTACAGCCGATATGTTATGGGCAATACAAAAAGCCAGTATCCGTCAGCTGACATCAACGACAAAATATGATTTTCCGGACGAATTTTATGAAAAAGGTATCCTGATGATTGGAGGAAGCACCCACCTTCAGTTTAATGGCACCTATTATGTAGGAGATCTTTCCGGAATAACGGCCCGCAATATTCCTTTTTGGTTTCAGCATTTCTATAAACCAGGAAAACGGATCTCCCGGGAACAGGAGTGGCCGGTTAAATTGAATGAAATCATTAGAAGTGCGGCTGCATGGGATATTGGAGTTATTGTTGGGGTTCCTGCCTGGATTCAGATTATCCTGGAAAAAATTATTGCTTTTTATAAAGTCAAGAATATTCATGAAGTTTGGCCGAATCTTTCTGCTTATGTTCATAGTGGGGTTTCTTTTGAACCCTATATCAATAGCTTTAAACATCTTTTAGGTCGTCCGATCGTTTATAATGAGTCCTATCTGGCATCCGAAGGTTATATTGCTTATCAACAGCCTGGGAGTAAAAATGCCATGGAAATGATTCTCGACAATGGTATTTTCTATGAATTTATTCCTTTTGATGACCGGAATTTTGACTTAGAGGGGAATCTTTTACCAAACGCTGACGTTTTTACGATTGATCAAGTGGCACCAGGAGTTGAATACGCCTTATTGTTGTCAACATGCGCCGGAGCCTGGCGCTATCTGATCGGAGATGTAATTAAATTTACTTCCACTGAGCGGTCCGAGATTATTCTCACAGGCCGTACGAAACATTTCCTCAGCCTTTGCGGGGAACATCTTTCCCAGGATAATATGAACCGTGCCATAAAATTATTGCAGGATGAATTCAATATTAAGATCAATGAATATACTGTAACGGGAATTCGTTTCGGGAATTTATTTGCCCATAAATGGTACCTGGGGACAAACGATCCAATCGACCCAAAAGTAGCAGCACAGAAAATCGATGAATATTTAAAGGCCCTTAATGATGATTATCGCATCGAACGTCTTGATGCAATTCTGGATGTTTCTGTTGAAATATTACCTTTGCAGGTGTTTTACGATTGGATGAGAACCCTGGGAAAAGAAGGGGGGGCCCATAAATTTCCTCGGGTACTGAAAAAGGATCAGATAAAAAAATGGGAAGCTCATATTAATTCTTTTCTCGTCCGTTAATCCTAACTTATTCGAATGCTACATCCTCTTTTTGAAGGATTAATTTTAGGAATCACAGTTGCAATTACACTGGGGCCCGCCATGTTTGCTCTCTTACAAACCAGCATAAAACATGGCATTAAGACGGGTATCTTTTTAGCGTTGGGAATATTTTCAAGTGATCTTTCTTTGGTTGTTGGCAGTTATTTTGGCGCCTCAACTATTGTAACCGATATCAAGTATCATTTAATTCTTGGAATTTTTGGGGGAGCGGTGCTGTTGGGTTATGGCATTTATACTTTATTGAAGAAAGTTCCCAAAACCGAACAGGTTGAAGCCATCAATGAGATAATAGTCAAGAAACCCGGATTACTTCCTTACTTCTTTAAGGGTTTTCTTCTTAATATTGCCAATCCATTTCTTTGGGTATTCTGGATTACCTCTGTCCTGGCAATCAGCGCAACTTATGGGGGTGACCGGAAATCGGTAACTACTTTTTTCATCGGTACTCTTTCTATGATATTAGCCACCGACATACTTAAAAGTGTGCTGGCCAACAAAATTAAAATCCTGGGAAATCCTGTTGTAAAACTTTGGATGGGAAGGGTTGTCGGTTTATTGTTTATGATCTTTGGCATCTTTGTTATTCTTGGATCCCTTCTGGAATATTTCAGAGGCGTTTCACTTAAAATGCCATAAATATTGACTTTCGAGACGAAAAAATCAAATTGATCTTATTAACTGATCGAATTCGGTTTTAAAGTTAGTTCCTATCGGGATTTTTTTGTCCTTTATTTTTACCTGATTTCCTTCAATAAGTTCAACTTTCGACAAGGAAATGATATATGACTTGTGAATCCTTGGAAATTGCGCGGGAGGGAGCAAATTTTCCATGTTTTTTAAGGATTGATAACTTACAATCATTTTATCCAGAAGAAAGATTTTTACATAATCCCCTAACGCTTCAATATATAAAATTTCTTTTCGGTTTATTTTATAGGTTTTCTTACTGGACTTAATAAAAATAAAATCATCGCCACTGTTTTCAGGTTCATACATTTCTTTTGGAATTCTTCTATTTCCCAGTATCTCTTCAGCTTTGTGAATGGCTTTCAAAAACCGATCAAATGAAAATGGTTTCATCAGATAATCAACCACATCAAGCTCAAAACTCTGAACGGCAAATTCAGCATATGCGGTTGTAATGATAACCAATGGTGGGGTTTTTAAGGACTTTAGAAATTCAATGCCGGTAAGTTTTGGCATGTTGATATCCAGAAAAATTATATCAATTTTCTGATTATATAAAACCTCGATGGCCTCAATTGCATTACTGCATTTACAGACAATTTCTATAAAAGAAATTTTTTCTGCATATCGTTCGATGACTCTTTGTGCCAGGGGTTCGTCGTCAATGATAAGACATCTTATTTTCATCGGATATTTTTTTTTTACTGGATCGAATTTAAATATCATTTTCTCAGATCAGGGTGTGTTAGATTTTTAAGGAATATTTTGAATTTTATTGCAAAGAGATCGTCAGATCAACCCTGTATTTTTGATCGGTCTCTTTAATTTCAAGTTTGTATTTTTCCGGATACAACAAATTCAACCTCTTTCTGACATTTTCAAGTCCTATTCCGGTTCCCGGAGATCCCAGGTCGTTATCTTCGGATTCTTTGGTATTTTCGATGGTAAATTGTATTCTGTCTTTGCTTCGGATATCAAAAAAAATAGAAATAAATGGATTCTGTTCTCTTTGCTTGGAGCAATGCTTAAAAGCATTTTCCACAAAAGCAATAAATATGAGCGGAGCAATTTTAACAAATGTATTATCTCCTTCAATAGAAAAATTCACCTTTAAATGATCACCAATACGAAGACTTTCAAGATACACGTAACTTTTAATGAATTCCAACTGCTTTTCAATGGGTTCGAAATCTTCCTTGGCTTCATAAATCACGTAGCGCATCAATTCTGATAATTTCAGAATGAGTTCCGGGGCTTTATCCGATTTATCAATAGTCAGTGAATATAGGCTGTTCAGCGTGTTGAATAAAAAATGGGGGTTTACCTGCGCTTTCAATGCTTTTAATTCTGCTTCAATTTGTTGCTGTTCTGCTTTTCCGATTTTTAATTCTATGTCCTGCAGGGTAAATGAATCACGAACAAATTTCAACAATGATGAAACCACCAGAAAGATTAAAACAAGAATGAATTCGGCAATGGCTTCTGTGACAAAATTAGGATGACCATTCCCTTCAATTAAAACAGAGATATAATAGTTTAAAACAATGAAAAGCAAAATATTCGCTGACTGGAATACGGCAAATCTGAAAAATTTCCGCTTTTTAAAAAAGACAGGAATAAGCCATAGAAGGTTTATATAGACAGCGATGGCTAAAAGGAAAACGGTGACCAGAATATTAATGGCGGTTTGCAGATCGATATCGTGAATGCTGAAATCGCGTGTGTAAAATAATACAACGGTAAACAAAACAATACTGAAAAACCAGAAAAGAATATGTGGCAGAATTATATGGAATTTGATTATTCTAAAACTCTTTTGGATTCTCATGGCCCTTTTTAAAACAAAGATGTAAAATGATTTTCTTATAGTCAATCTTTTTTGACGTTCCATCGAATATTCTGGATGAAAACAATATTTTGCCAGCTTTGTTAATATCTCTTTGATCTGGTAAAAGCCAGGGATTATCGAGAATTTATCCCGTTTTATTCAAAAAAATCCCGGATTTTAAATTTGTTTGTAATTTTGTAATTTAAATAGATTTGCAATATTTTCTTGTAAGCATTCCCGGGAATTTCCTTACAAAACAGAGGTGACGGAAAAAATATAATCTTGAATTTGAAACTTTCTATAATTCCGGATTATTGTTATTCGAAGCAAATTGAAGAACCTCGCGTTAAAACGCGAGGATTCTCCGATCCAAGCGGAATTTTTATTTTTTTGCTCGCTAACCCCGCAAGCGGGGAATGCGCTCGCGGGATTCAAAGGAAATTGCGAATAAAAATTCCATAAAATGAAATATCCATTTAAAAATCGTTTATACAGATGAAAAAAATGATCCTGGCGATCTTGATGATCGTAATGTTCTTTATCCGTTCTTTAGCCAATAATCCACCCGATGAGGGAATGTGGTTGCCCATTTTAATTGAAAGACTGAACTATGTCGACATGCAAAAAATGGGACTTCATCTTACGCCACAGGAGTTATATGATATAAACCATTCCTCGCTGAAAGATGCCATCGTTGGTCTCTCTTCAAAGGGGGCGGCAGCCGGGGGTTTTTTTTGCACTGCAGAAGTTGTTTCCGGTCAGGGATTGATATTTACCAATCATCATTGCGGCTATGGTTCTGTTCAGAATCATAGTACCCCTGAACACGATTACCTTACAAGCGGTTTCTGGGCAAAATCATATGCGGAGGAACTTCCAAATGATGAAATGTGTGCCTCTTTTCTTATCAGAATTGAAAATGTGACCGATTCCATTATTCCTTCCCTCAGCGATACTTTAAAAGAGACCAGCAGGGCCGCAATCGTAAAGGAAATATCGAACCGGATTAAAAAAAGAGCAGAGGAAGACGGGAAATTTGAAGCATCCGTTAAAGCTTTCTATGGCGGAAATGAGTATTATCTTTTTGTTTTTAAAACCTATTCTGATGTGAGATTGGTTGGGGCTCCCCCTTCCTCTATTGGGAAATTTGGCGGCGATACCGATAACTGGATGTGGCCGCGCCATACGGGTGATTTTACAATATTCCGGATTTATGGCGATGCCGATGGAAATCCCGCAGAATATTCAGAAAAAAATATCCCGTTACAGCCAAAATATCATCTTCCGATTAGTCTGAAAGGAATTAAGAAAAATGATTTTGCAATGATCTGGGGATATCCCGGAAATACAAGTAGATATCTTACCTCTTATGGTGTAGCGTACAACATGAATATTTTTTATCCTGTTTATATCAAGATATTCGGGAACCAACTCGAGGTAATGAAAGAACGTATGGACGCTGATAATGCTGTGAAAATAGCCTATGCCGATAATTATGCAGGTATTGCAAACACCTGGAAGAATTTTATCGGTCAATCTAAGATGTTAAAGAAAAACAAGGTGGAAGAAAAAAAGAAAGCCATTGAAGACACTTTTCAATCCTGGTATGCCAAAGAACCTGAACTTCAAAAGAAATACGGAAAGATTCTCGACGATCTTAAATCCAACTATACTGCAATGACAAACCTGGCAACTCCATTTTTCTTTGCGTCCATGGGGGGTATGCGTCTTGATTTGGTTCAGCTTGCAAGTAAATTTGGTAAACTCCGGGCTACTCTTGAAAAAAAGGATCAAGTTGTGCTTAAAGAGGTTCAATCGGAATTAAAAGAAACGGTAAAGGAACATTTTAGCGGGAAGGATCTATTGCTTGAGAAGAAAAGACTGGCTGAAATTCTTAAGCTATATGCTGCCAATGTAGAAAAAGCGGATCTTCCTTCAATTTTTAATTTAATTAAAAAGGACTTTAAAAATGATTTTTATGCTTTTGCCGAAGCGGTTTATAATAAATCTGTTTTCGCAACTGAAGAATCTGCCACTAAATTTATAGACAATCCTAGTTCGAAAATGTTCAAAAAAGATCCGGGTTGGCAATTATACCAATCCTTATACACTTCTCAAGCAAGATACTCCGCTGATTATGGAAACGCACGGATGAGAAATATGGTCGCAAATCGTTTATTTATTGCAGGTTTACGGGAGATGAATCCAGACCTGGTCAGATATCCCGATGCAAATTCCACAATGCGCATGACGTATGGCGAAGTACTTGATTATTTTCCTGCTGATGCGGTTCAATATAACTATTTCACTACTCTGAAAGGGGTAATGCAAAAAGAAGATCCAGGAAATGAGGAATTTATCGTCGAAAAGAAATTGAAAGATCTTTATGCGCTGAAAGATTATGGCCCTTATGGTGATAAAGGTGAAATGGTTGTTTGTTTTCTCACCACAAACGACATAACCGGAGGGAACTCTGGTAGTCCTGTCATTAATGGAGATGGTCAGCTAATAGGACTTGCTTTCGATGGTAACTGGGAAGCAATGAGCGGAGATATTATGTTCGAACCGGAACTTCAGCGTTGTATTAATGTTGATATCCGTTACGTTTTATTCATTATGGATAAGTTCGCCGGTGCCACGAATCTGATCAACGAATTGACGCTGATTAAATAGATTCAATTTCATTCTTTAATCGGAATCCGTTACTCTTTTTATTCACCTTTTCTTTACTAAGAAACTGCCGGAGTTGGTTTTAATCTTGTCGATACAACCCAGTAAATGGTTGCAAATGCAAGATCGATCCAAATGATAGCAGGTATTATCCCGACAATCAGACAGATCAGCCCAGGGATGGCAAGGAAAAAACTTGCAACTGCGAGCCAGAAGATAGTCCAGCTAAGGTAATAATTCTCACAAACGTTGCCTGAATAGAATTTTATTATCGGCACTCCCGGGAATATCATATAGATAATAGACATATCCATTATAAATTTGTACTTTCTCCGGATAGGGATGATAAAGGGTAAGTGTTTTTTTTAAAACTCCTGTATTCAGATTAATTTCATATAGAATAAAGGTTCCATTTTTAATAAATATAGAAAAGGCTTTCAAAAGAATTTCATCGACAATAATTTCTTCCGACCACCGGCCTTCTGTTTTTTCATCAATCTTCAGCGCTAATTTATAGGAATAAGCTCCTTTCTGATCATAAAATTCGATTTGTTTATCCGGAATATTAAATATACAAATGAACGAACCGATTTTATATAACGCTGATTTTATCGGACGATATAAAATTTTATGCACATAATTCCAGTTTGTAAAATTTTCTCTGTCCTCCGGAATGGGGGAAAGCAGTAAGGATAAATCATCCGGATTACGTCTCATCATTTTTGCTTTCTTCTCATCACGGACGGTGGAGAGAGATTGTTTCTTCTTGCTTTTTCTGTTAATCCCGAAATATTCCATACCGGCTCCCAGATTAGTCTGTTTCTTAAAATAAAGAATTTCATCGGTCGAGGCCAGACAATCCGAAAGGATGCTTTCGTATTTCTTTATTGATTCCGGGTGTATGAAATGGATTTGGTTCCTCTCCCTGAAGACCTGATAAATCGAATCATGACTTAAGATATGGATATATCCCAGGCAATCTTTGATCAGGGTCTTACCGGGAAACGGAATATTTCCCGATTTTGCAACAGTATCTCCAGATTCTGTTTTGCATATGATCTCTGCTCTGGATAAATAAAACCGGTAGATGAGTATATAGACTTTACCACTGTCAATTTCATAATCCTTAACGGCGAACTGGTCATCTTTATAAAATGGTTCGTGGACATTAGCCCTGATTTCGACTTCCTGAAGTTCTTTTATTTGTGGTTCGAGATAAAGGGTCAGGGAATAGGAAGTTGTGTCAAGCCAGATTCTCTTGGTAATATAACCTACATGACTGACGATCATTGTCACCGGAAGGGTATCGATAAAAAACGAAAATTCTCCTTTTTTATCTGAAATTGACCCCAACTTGGAATCAATGAACGAAATATTAACATTCGATATTCCAGTCTTTTTTCCCTGATCAAGAATTTTACCGTAAAAAAAATGGAAGTATCTCTGAGAATTCGCTTCAGTCCCAAAAAATATAAGGAAAAGGGTGGTGATCAAACTCGCCCGAATGACCCTGCTACCTGTTATCAAGGCATATGGATTCATTTTCCGGGGGTATAAAAATTATACTGCCATCATTAAATACCCATACAAATAAAGTTTATAGAAACCGTGAATGATAATAATGGGTATTCCATTTGATCTTAAACCAAAAATCAGTAACAAATGAATGGTTAAAAATAGCAATAATCAGTAACAAGGAAAAAATTTAACGTTCAATTTTTATAAGGTTTTTGAATAATTCTTTTTCCTTAGTGATTCTTTCTTTGTCGCCATAAACACAGAGGACTTTTTTGTTTAAGACATCTGTCACCAGTGATGAAAAATCGCGTATGTTTTTGGGGGTCGTTGAAAGAATAGCTTCCCGGTCAGATTGAAGTGATTCTGGTTTCCTTTGATTGAAGAAATAGGCAGTTGCAATATCTCCTTTTTCAGATGCAGTCAGTGGGCTATCCATTCCCGCAATGGTTCCTATAATATATCTGGTCATTGATTTTTTATCCGAATTGAATGAGGCAAGGTATTCAGAGGTTGCTTCGTAATTTTTAATCGTCTCTCTCAGGTTGGGATCGCGGTATGAATTAAATGTTACGGTTCCGTTCATGGCGAAGGAGCTCCATCCGCCATATGCCCCGCCAACAACACGAATCCGTGTTTGTAACCAGTCGGTAGAAAGAATCTGGTTAAGTACGCGCATTCTCGCATCCCAGGAATATCCAAGTTTTTTAAAATCATATCCTTCAATTACATACTGTACTTTTGATGCTGCCAAAATTCCTTCCTGCTTGTTCTCAAGGTTAAATATCCATTTTTGGAATTTGTTCCCTCCAGGGGGCATCGTTTTGGTAAAAATTTTCACATCATCTAAAAAAAGATTCAAATCGTTTTTTTCACAAGTAGTCGATGCAATCATATTTTCCTGAGTAAAAAGCATGGAGGAGACTTTTCTTAGCGTTTCACATATGATATTGGCGTTTTTATCGAAATTTTTTGTCAGGTCTGTCACAAACCAATAAAACTCAATTCCCCGCGTAAGTTCATTAAACATCCCCTGGTTGCTGAAATAAGAAGTAAGTCTCCTGCTTGCAACGGCATATCCATTCCCCTTTATTTCTGCTTCCATTTGAGATTGGATCCGGATCAGGAGGGTCTTCAATCGTGCAGTATCAGCGTATTCAGTCTTTTCAAGGATTTCAGCAATAAGACTGCACATCTTCTCAATCTTATTATTCATTGATTTCGAAGTCACCGTAAACTTTGGGATCAGTTTACCATCGTCCATCCCTTCGGTATAAGTCTTTAAGGAGGCATAAAAACCTCCTGTATTGATATTAAGTAATTGGTTTAACTCGCCGAAAGAATGATTTTGTGTATTTAAAAGTCCGATTATATTGGATAATAACGATGCGTAAGGAATTAACTCCTCGGGAAGAACACGCATATCAAAAAAGAAGTTTGCGTATATAACATTGTTCGTAAATTCTTCATGAACCAATACAGGGATTGTTCCCGATTTTTTTTCTTCGACCGAATAATATATTGCTTTGGGATTAATGTCTTTAATATCCAGTACGGGAATTGTGGCCAGCGCTTCCGGAGTGTCTTCTCTTTTCTGGTATTCAATCAACTCTTGCGTTTCTTTGATTAAAGTGTCAATCCGATCTTTGGAAAGGTTATTCTTATATACCTTAAGCTCCTTTTCCGTAATTATATTTCTTTCTTTATCCATTCCTGGTTTTGGTTCACAAGCAAGTAACAGCGAGTGTGGATTATTAAGGAAATATTTGTCTATGATATTCTCAAGGTATTTACTCGTCAGGGCTGTTTTTATCTCAGATAAAGGTTTTTCATATTCCAGTCCCAGGAAAGGATCATCAGCAAAAAACCATCCGGCGAGTGATTGATTTAAGTATGTGATCCCTTTTTGTGCGTCATTTCCTTCTCTAAGTTGGAATTCTTTTCGGTTAATTACCCCTTCAAGTTCGTTCTTATTTAATCCTTTCTGTATTACTTCTCTTAAGGTTGCCCTCACAACATCATAAAATCTTTTCTTATCTTGCGTTTTTGCGTTTTGAACAAGAATTTGAACGACATTTTGTTTAAAATTTATGGATGAAGCTGAAACATCTTGTCCAATCCCTGCTTTTTGAAGAGCAAGCCTGACAGGAGCTGATTCCTGGTTAACCAAGACCTCACATAAAACATCCAACGCTAAAGTCAGGGCCTGGTCGGTATTTTGCCCGGCAATCCAATTGAGGGTCAGGTAGGTCTGGTTTTCAATATTTGAACCTTCCATGATTGGATATCCGCAGGTAATTTCTTTCATCGTTTTAAAAGACTTCTGATCTTTGATGGTGATCTTGTTGCCCTGCAATACATATTTGGAAAGGTACACCGAGTCGATAAAAGTTAATTCTTTTTCAAGATCGGCATTGCCATAAAGAAAAATATAAGCGTTTTCAGGGTGATAGTATTTTTTGTGAAAATTGATGAACATTTCCTGAGTCAGCGTAGGAATCGCCGTTGGATAACCCCCGGATTCATATCCATAACTGTTATCGGGAAAAAGGTTCTTAAACACCTGGTACCATAACTCTCTCTGGGGATTTGAAAAAGCTCCTTTCATTTCATTGTAAACCACTCCACGATATTCGATAGGATTGTTTTTATCCGTAAGTTCATAATGCCACCCTTCCTGCTTTAAGATACGGGGATCCTTATAAATCAATGGATTAAAAACGGCGTCAAGGTACACATGCATGAGATTGAAATAATCTTTTTCATTCATGCTTGCCACCGGATACATAGTAAAATCCTTAGAGGTAAAAGCATTTATGAATGTACTCAGCGATCCCTTAATTAAAACGTCGAATGGGCTTTTAACTGGAAAATTTGTTGAGCCATTAAGTACCGCGTGTTCCATTATATGGGGCAACCCATTATCCGATTCCGGAAAAGTTTTAAAGGCAATGCCGAAAGTCTTATTCGGATCATCGGTTTCAATTTTAAAAAGTCTGGCACCACTTTTTATATGCTCCAACTGGAAACATTCCGCATTAATTTCTTTGATGAACCGTTTCTCGATCAACCGGAATCCGTGATATTCCTCTTTTTTTTGGCATCCGATAGCCATCGTAGTAATCATAGCAATTGCTGTAAGTTTGAAAATTATCTGGAAATAATTACATTTTTTGTTTATCTCGTTTTTCATGGCAATAATAGATTAATTGGAATCCATGTGAAAGTATTGTTTATAAATTTCCCATAAAAATGTTTTCGGTCATCAATGGACTTTTCTCGATTTAATTCGCCTTTTGAACTATCAAGGAAACCACCTCAGGACGATAAGCCATTAAAATAATTATATTTTTCCCCGGAATTATTTCATCGAATCTTTCTCATGGGTTGGCGACTAAATATCATTCCCAATCGAATAGTCTTCACTGTGTCGGAATTATCGTGTTTTCTTTTTGTAATTTGGCGGTAAAATTCAAAGGATTTCAGCAGTGAAATTAAGATCGAAAGTATTAATTCATCTCTGTTTCTGGGTATATATCGTTAACCAGGCGCTTTTCCCTTACTATGTTCAAAAGGAGGTAGGAAAAGAATATTATCTCGATATTATCATTTATATTTTGATGGCATTGCTGACTTTTTATTCCGTATATTTTTCAATTCCTTATTTATTTTCCCGTAAGAATAAAATCGTTGGTGTTTTGTTGGGAATTATTTTGTTGGGGGTTCTTGTTCCGATAAGAGTCGGACTGGAATTCCCCTATTGGAAGTACTTGGTCGGATCTATGGATAATAAGGAAATAACCGTTACAAGTTCCTGGTGGTTTAATTCCTTACGGCTTGTAATCATTACGGGCACGTATGCTTTTCTTATTCATCTCGCTATTGGTTGGTTTGAAACACAGAAATTAAAATCTGAACTGTTGCTTCAAAACCAGGCAAGCGAACTTGCATTGCTCCGGTCGCAGGTGAATCCTCATTTTTTGTTCAATACCCTTAATAACATCTATTCCCTGGTATACAAAAAAGCCGATGACGCTCCTGCTGCTGTGATGAAAATGTCGGCCATTATGCGTTATATGTTATATGATGCAACGACCGATAAGGTTTTACTGGAGAAAGAAGTGGAATATCTGAAGAGTTTTATCGAACTTCAGCAATTAAGAATCCGACAAAAGGATTTCGTATCTCTGACCATTTTGGGTAAAATTGATAACCGCACGATTGTTCCTATGTTATTAATTCCATTCGTGGAAAATGCTTTCAAACACGGGAATAAAAACATAGCATCGCCGGGAATAATTATTAAGCTGAATATTGAGCCCGATCATATTCTTTTCCAGATTTCCAACTATCTCCGGAAAAATCCATACGCTTCACGTGATAAAGCTAAAGGAATCGGATTGAATAACGTTCACCGCCGGCTTGATTTATTGTTTCCGGGAAAATATGTTCTGGATATTTGGGAAGATCAAACCATGTACCATGTGAAATTAATTCTTGATCAGACATGAAGATAAACTGTATTGCAATCGATGATGAACCCCTGGCATTGGATATCATCCGGGATTATGCCACAAAAGTCCCATTTTTAAATTTAATAAAGACCTTTGACAATGCCATTGAATCCATCGATTTTATCAGGAATAACAATATAGATCTTCTTTTTCTGGATATTCAAATGGAAGAACTAACTGGAATCCAGCTATTAAATGCTCTCAAATACAGACCTTACGTGATTTTCACAACTGCTTATGATGAATTTGCCGTTCAGGGGTTTGAGCTTGATGTGGTTGATTATATGCTGAAACCTATTTCGTTTGAACGGTTTATTAAGGGTGTTGATAAAGTCTGTGAGCGGATGCACACCGCATCGAAGAAATCGGGGAAACCCGAAAGCGCTCCCATGTCTTACGGAAAAAAGGAAGAGTTCTTTTTTGTGAAAACCGAAACCCGTATGGAAAAAGTTTTTTTTGCAGATGTCCTATACATCGAGGGTATGGGTGATTACTGGCGCATTGTCACCCCCGCCAAGCGGATAATGAGCCTGATGAATGCAAAAAAAATCGAAGATGTTCTTCCGGAGTCACAGTTTTTTCGTGTTCACAAATCATTTTATATCGCCCTCGATAAGATTGATTCTATTGAGAGAAACCGTATTAAAATCGGGGATAAATACATTCCCGTTAGCGAAACATATCATAAATCCTTTTTTGATCTCATAGAAAAAAGAAAACTCGCTTAATTCCTATTCGTTACATGCCGGGTTTGCCTCACAAGGTCAAAATCCATTTGTTTACGGCCAAGATCTATTCGTTTTACCCTTATTCTGACTTTATCACCAAGCTTTAAGCGTTCTCCGTAACGCTGTCCGATCGCCTGGAAATTTTCTTCATCTAAGTAATAATAATCGTCATCCAGATCTCTTAGTCGAATCATCCCTTCACATTTATTTCCGATTATTTCGACAAATATCCCCCATTTGCTCACCCCGGAGATCAATCCGTCAAATTCCTGCCCTATCTTATCCAACATGAATTCCGCCTGTTTATATTTTACCGATAATCGTTCCGCATCGGTTGCTCTGCGTTCCATTTCCGAAGAATGTTCACATTTTGGATTATATTCTTCTTTTGAAACCGAAGGGGCTCCGTTCAGATATCCAAAAAGTAATCGATGTACCATAAGATCAGGATATCTTCTGATCGGAGAGGTAAAATGGGTATAAAATGGGAAGGCAAGTCCATAATGACCAATATTATCGGTTGAATAATAGGCTTTTGCCATCGTGCGGATTGCAACCGTTTCTATCACGTTTTCAGCGCCGGTACCTTTGATTTCCTGGAAAAGTTTGTTGAATGAATTCGCAATATTTTTCTGTGAGGTTACCCTTAGTTTATATCCAAGTCTCCCGATGAATTGAGTAAAAATTTCCAATTTTTCAGGTGTTGGTGTATCATGAACCCTGTAAACAAAAGTTCTGAGCATTCCTTTCTCTCTCTTTTTGTTAACCCATTCCGCTACTTTCCGGTTTGCCAATAACATGAAATCTTCAATTAGTTTATTGGCCTCTTTCATCTCCCGAATATAAATGTTCACCGGTTTCCCGGTTTCATCCAGCTTAAATCGGACTTCCTGGGTCTCAAAATTAATGGATCCCTTTCGCATCCTTTCTTCTCTGAGTTTTGTGGCAATTTCGTTGAAAACTGCTATCTCTTCAGTATATTCCCCTTCCCCTGATTCTATGGTTTTCTGCACCTCTTCGTAGGAGAACCTCCGGTCTGAATGTATGATGCTCTTACCAAACCATTCTGAAAAAATTTTCCCGGAACTATCCATTTCAAAAACTGCAGAGAAACAAAGCCTGTCCTGGTGAGGTTGAAGTGAACAAAGTTCATTTGATAATCGTTCAGGCAACATGGGAATGGTTCTGCCAACCATATAAATCGAAGTACCCCTGTCGTATGCTTCTTTGTCAATAGCCGAACCGGGTTGAACATAATAGGAAACATCCGCAATATGAACACCGACCTCCCAATGTCCGTTCAACATTTTCTTCAGGGAAATCGCATCGTCAAAGTCTTTTGCATCCTCCGGATCAATGGTAATGGTAAACGTATTACGGAAATCTTTTCGCTGAATTATTTCTTTGTCCGGAATCTTCCCGGAAATCTGGGTGACTTCTTTTTCCGCCTTTGGCGTAAAAGATAATGGGAATTCGTTTTCTGCCAGGATTGACTGCATTTCCACATTGTTGTCTCCGGGCTTCCCTAAAACTTGTATGACTTTACCAAAAGGGTTTTCTGCCTGATTTGGCCATTCCGTGATAACCGCTACTACTTTTTGTCCATGTTTTGCCCCGTTAAGCTGAGATAATGGGATGAAAATATGGACTGGCATTGACGAACTATCAGGTAAAAGAAAAGCGAAGTTTTTCGATAACTCTATCGTTCCGACAAACTGGGATTTCTTCCGTTTGAGAATTTCAATAATTACTCCTTCCCTTTTGTGCCCTTTTCTTTTGGGAAATAAATCTACCCTGACAATATCTCCATTCAGGGCATGGTGCGTATTGTTGGGAGTAATAAAAACATCCTCTGATTTATCTTCGGGAATCACATAAGCCTTCCCGGTTTGTTTCATATCGACAATGCCTCTGATTTGTGTTTTAATCTCCCGGATATATTTTGGATTTTCTTTGTTGATCTGATATTTTCCCTGATTCGACCGGATCAGTTCTTTTCCTGAACAGAGTTGGTCAACGATCAGCCTGATCAAATCCTTACTGGCTTTGTCGGAAATACCTAATCGATGAGCTATTTGCTTGTAATTGAAACTACTGGTCGGATTGTTTTGGAATATTTCCAGGACAGACTTCACAAAAGTGTTTGCTTCCTTTTTTGATAATATGGATTCTCTTTTTTTTTCCATTTCTTGATATTTAGTACAAAGACCGGGGAACTGCTTCTAAAAGCTGGCGTGTATATTCCGCTTTGGGATTTGTATAGATCTTGTCGGCATCTCCCATTTCAACGATTTTACCATTTTTCAAAACGATTAACCGGTCGGCCATGAATTTAACAACCGAAAGATCGTGTGAAATAAAAATATAGGTCAATCCCAATTTTGTTTTCAATTCGTTTAACAAATTTAGTACTTGCGCCTGGATGGAAACATCAAGGGCGGATACAGGCTCATCACAAATGATAAGCCTTGGTTGAACAGCCAATGCCCGGGCAATACATATCCTTTGTCGTTGCCCCCCTGAAAACTCATGCGGATATCGGTAGAAAAAGTCCGGGTCGAGTCCCACCTGTTGAAGTAATTTAAGCGTCTCTTCTTTTCTTTCTTTATTGCTTTGAAAAATTTTATGGACAATTATGGGTTCCATAATAGAAACTCCGATGGTTTGTCGCGGATTCAAGGACGAATAAGGATCTTGAAAAACAATCTGAAGATCTTTTCTAAGCTTTTTTAGGGTCTTTGCTGTCAGCCTTGTTATTTCAATATCCTTGTACTTGATGCTCCCCTGGGAAGGCGGTATCAATTCAAGGATGGTCCTTGCCAATGTGGTTTTTCCGCTTCCTGATTCTCCGACAATTCCAAGTGTTTCGCCTGAATAGACGGAAAAAGTGATATTGTCAAGAACAAGAACTGATTTATGGCGTCCCGACATAAAGGATGTTGGAGTGGAAAATTCTTTCCTGACACCCATAACGTCAAGGATCGGCGATAGGGAGTATGTTTTCTGATGTTCCCGGGTTCTTTCTTCCTGGGTGATAATTTCGTTTGAAGGAGTACTATTATGTATAAAATCATCAATGGTCGGAAGTCGCCGAAGCCGGACATCTAAGGGGGGCCGGCATGCCATTAACCCTTTTGTATAATTATGTTTTGGACGTTTAAAAAGTTGTTCGACCGATCCTTCTTCGACAATTTTTCCCTGGTACATGACAACCACCCGGTTGGCAATCCCGGAAATCAATCCGAGATCATGAGTAATAAATATAATACTCATTTTTCTGTCAACCTGCAATCGTTGAAGTAATTCAAGAATGTTTTTTTGAACGGTTACATCAAGCGCCGTTGTAGGTTCATCGGCAATCAGTATTTTAGGGTTACACGCTATCGCCATAGCAATCATAATGCGTTGTTTTTGACCACCCGAAAGTTCATGCGGATAGCTGGCATAGATTCGCTTTGGAACAGGAAGTTTAACTTCGTTAAATAGTTCAAAGACTTTTTCTTTTGCTTCTCTTCTGTTCAGGTGAAGATGTTGATACAGGCTTTCAGCAACTTGGTTCCCACAGGTAAATACAGGATTTAATGAAGTCATTGGCTCCTGGAAAATCATGGAAATTTTCATTCCGCGGATCGCCTGTATTTCTTTTTCCGAAATTCTAAGAAGATCCTTTCCCCTTTCCGGTAAATCATTAAAAATAATCGATCCACATACTATTTTGGCTGGTGGCGATGGTATTAACTTTAAAATAGTAAGGGCAGTAACTGTTTTACCTGATCCCGACTCTCCCACGATCCCAACGGTCTCTGAATGACCGAGACTGAATGTTACCCCGTCAATTGCCTTTGTTTCCTGGTTTCCGGAATTAAAGACAACCGTCAAATCATCAATGGTGAGTAATGATTTCCCGTCCATGAAATCTGTGTAATTATTAATCAAACCTACAGGATTTTTTTATAAATATTTCTCTTTTTGAAAAATAATCTTCAGAGAAATATTACCTTTTCAGGACAATCCGTATTAAGTGATAAAACCATGTGGTGGATTGATGATTTTATTTCGCTTATATATCCAAAAATCTGCGCTGTATGCGGGAATAGTCTTTGGAAGTCGGAAGAGGTTATTTGTCAGAAATGTGATTATCATCTTCCAAAAACAAATTATCATCAAGAAATAGAAAATCCGGTTAGCCGGCTTTTCCGGGGAAGGGTTAAAATTGAAACTGCGACTGCTTTTCTTTATTTTAATAAAGGAAATTCTGTCCAGGAGCTGATTCACAAATTAAAATATAAAGGGAGAATGGATATTGGCGTTTTATTGGGAAACCGTTACGGACAGGATTTAAAGAATTCACCTTTTTTTAAGGATGTCTCTTTAATTTTTCCGGTCCCCTTATATAAGAAAAAATTTACTCAGCGTGGATATAACCAAAGTGAGCAGTTTGGGATTGGTTTGTCAAGGGCCATGGGAATTCCGCTGGAAAACAAAGGACTTGTCAGAATAAGAGCTACAGAAACTCAAACCCGGAAATCACGTTTCAAACGGTGGGAAAATGTTTCAGAAACCTTTATCCTTCGGAATCAACAAAAACTGGCCGGATTGCATGTGATGCTCGTAGATGATGTCATCACGACAGGGGCAACCCTGGAGGCATGTATTCGGGCGTTCATTCCGGTTCCTGAAATTAAGATAAGTATCGCCGCAATTGCCGTTGCAATGCATTAAAAACGACAACCAAGAATAGTACATTTTTTATATCTTTTTATCTTCCCGTCAGGTTTGAGAATTTCAACGTAAACAATATAAAAACCTATTTTTGCTTTGTTCTTGTCATCATCAATCCCATCCCAGTAAAAGATTTCAGAATTCGATATCAAAACATTATTAATTAAATGCCTGATTTCTCTCCCTCTTGCATCGAAGATGATTATTGTTGCCTGATACCCGGGCTCTCCGACATTTAGGCCTATACTCAGTATATCCTCCTTGCCATCATTATCCGGGGAAAAGATTTCCGGGGACAGCACAATTGGAGATCCATTGTCTAAATCACCGGTTTGTTGAGAATTTTGATATCCGGGGGTGGCAAAGCCGGCTGTTTCTGAAGCAGAATGCCAGTTTTCGGGGGATTCTGAAGATTCTTCCGGACTGAGTCGTTCAAGGGATACTCCTTCCTCTGTCGTCAATAATGGATAATGCATTTCATGATCATAATGAATTTTATCGACTATTGAACTGTTTCCTTTTGTTGCGAGAATAATCGTTCCGGTATTATCATTCAGGCTTGGAAAATCGTTCATTTCTATGAAATTCTTTTGATCCCAACAATGATACCTTAAGCAAATATCTCCAGGGTCAGGACTAATAACCACATATTCCTCCGGGAATAATAAAAACCGTTCTGTTAAAACCGGATCGCCTGTATTCGTTTCTCCGGGAATGAAATCCTGATTGGATAAAAAAAGTTCCGATAGATCAAAAACCTTTGATGTGCGGTTGAATAATTCAATAAATCGACTTCCCCCGCTCTGAGGATTAAATAATAATTCATTGATTACAATTTCGGATTGCCGGATTGAATCAGGCATAGCTGCCCGGACTATCGAAGTGGTGTCTATTTCATTCCCGGAACAATCTGTCAATGTGTTTTTAAAAGAAACTGTATAGATGATATTTCTTTGAAATGGCACTTTATATTTCAACTCGGCAAATTGATAAGATGGAGGAATCAATAGGATGTCCTGATGGATTACTTCGTCTGGGAATCTTTTATAAAAAGCGGTTTTTTGAAGGGAGATGCTATCCATGGGTTTGGAAAAAACAAGATGCAGGGTTGTTGAATCTTTAATAAATGCCCGTTCAATTCTTGGCGCTGTTTCATCCGGACGTTTTCCGGTTATGGAATTTGTTTTCCCGGGCGTACCCCCGGTCATATCAACGCTGGCTTCCCAATTTTCTCCGCAAGCACAGGGGTTTGTTTGATCAACCATTTCTAAAGACCAACCTCCTTCTTCTTTAAATGAATGATGAAACCAATCCGGTGAATACGTTATGAAATGAATAATTCTTTGTTCGCTGTTTTTTATGGCTAAGGTTGTTCCTTCATTTGAAAGGGAGGAGGAAGAAGAGAAAAGTTGGACTGAATTTCCATATGAAGAAAACGGGATTGTATCTTTAACAAGCAATAAATAACCTTTGGGTTTTATGGTGATGTCCGGTAGTATTTTTTGGTAACTACCGAAATAAAAGACCCAATCCTTAAGATAAATTGGATAATCCGAACGGTTAAATAATTCAACATACTCTTGGGGCGGAAGGGTATTTGGGGGTTCGGGATCAAACATGATTTCATTGATCAGAATATCATAAACCCGGGGAGGATAAAAACAGGCCGGGACGAGGGTATCGTCCATAAGATTACCTGAGATATCTGAAACTCCGGTTATTTTCAATGTGTCAAAAATTCCTTCTTTTAGCGATAAAGAAAACTGTAATTGAACCCGGGAGGGTTGAAACGGATCTACGTTAATACGCTCCGGTCTTATTCCCTGGTGTATTAAAAAATAATGTTTTGGATCCACTGCCCCCGGACTTCCCAGATTCTCACTGAAAACGACTTGAATATGTGTCGAATCTACAACCCGACAAGATAAAAGCTTCGGAGGAATTGAGTCATTCATCATAGATCCAACATAGAAATCATCAAAATATATTTTTTTTGAATTACTGGAGGTATATTTGCAAAAAACACCAAAATAGTTACTCGTTTGAATTGTTGTATCGCTGAAAGAGCGGTCTTGTATGTAGTTAGTTCCACCGGTAGTGTCAATGTAAGATTCCCAGGTTCCCTTATTTTTCCGTCTGATTTTTATCCGGAGAATATTGGATGATTTATCGGTAATATAGTTTTGAAAACTTTTTATCCGTTTGTGTTCATTTCTGCTTTGTCTGTATATGACGATACTGTCATCGGAGCCACCTAATTGGATATAATATCCATTTACCGGTCCACTAAAATCGGCGGTATCGGCAATTAGATATATCCGGGCGTAATTATTTGCCGAGGTATTAAAGGAAATTTTTATCCAAAACGACCATTCTGTCTCCGTAACTCTTTTATTAAGCGTGGATAGAACAGAAGTGTCGGCCCCGGAAGAATATAAATGAAGTTGATGGTTTGGATTTATCTCAAAATGACTACTGTCGCCTATCCACGCTGGATTTTGATTGAAATTTCCATCGGTGAAATGATCGGTCACTTGTGAAATCGATAGCCTGGGGATAAGAAGAAGAAAAAATAGAAGTCGTTTCATATTCTTTTTTCTTTATCGGTTTGAGTAGTAAAAAGTAATAGGTTCATGATAATTATAGATTGATTTATATTTGCAAAACTTTTAAAAGTCTTTTATGAAACTTGCGGTTGTTGGCGTTACCGGTCTTGTCGGACGTGAAATATTGTTGGTTCTAAAGGAACACGGTATTATTCCCGATTTGTTGATCCCCGTTGCATCCCCCAAATCTATTGGAAAGACTATTGAATTTGATGGGAACGATTACGTGGTCACCGGCAATAAGGAAGCGCTTGAATTACGACCCGATATCGCAATCTTTTCAGCCGGTGGGAAGGTTTCAAAAGAATGGGCTCCAAAATATGCCGCCATTGGCGCTACTGTCATCGATAACTCCTCTGCCTGGCGTATGGATCCTGATATTCCACTTATCGTTCCGGAAATTAATGCATCTATTCTTTCAAAAAAAGATAAGATCATTGCCAATCCGAATTGTTCAACAATTCAACTTGTCATGGTCTTGTCTCCGCTTCACAAAGCATACCATATTCAAAGAGTTGTCATAGCCACTTATCAGTCAGTCACGGGAACCGGGGTAAAAGCGGTTCATCAACTGGAGAATGAAAGAATGGGAGTGGCGGGAGAAATGGCCTATCCACATCCAATTGATTTGAATTTATTTCCTCATGGGGGTGTATTTCTACCCAATGGATATACCACTGAGGAAATGAAGCTGGTTTTTGAAACCCAAAAAATTTTGTCGGATTCCGATATTCATTTAACTGCCACTATCGTACGGGTGCCTGTTTTCGGCGGACACTCAGAAGCCGTCAATATTGAATTTTCTTACGATTTTGACCTCAAGAATATCTATACTCTTCTCTCCTCCTCTCCGGGAATAACCATCCGCGATGATGTTGCTCGGAATATTTACCCAATGCCGCTTGAAGCCCGGGGAAAAGATGATGTTTTTGTCGGAAGAATTCGTCGTGATGAATCCAGATCCAATTCTTTAAATCTTTTTATTGTCGCTGATAATTTGCGAAAAGGCGCGGCTACCAATGCAGTACAAATAGCCAAATATCTGATTTCAAATACATTATTTTGATTTTTTCCATTATTGATTTTTCTTATCTCGACATTTTTCATTAAATCTTCCCGCCAATACGAAAACCCTTCCTTTAAACTGAAATATATTTATTATTGTTAGTAATTTTACCAGGTGACTGTTCAATCATTGTTTTCATCTATTAATAATTTGATTTTTAATGGTCAATGGGAATATTCATTATTATCCACGCTTTGTTAAAAATGTTTATGTTGATATTTCATGACAAAAATTTCTAACTATGAAACGGCTGATTACTAATACTTTTGCTATTGGGATATTAATCTCTTTTGCGGCTTTCGTATTTACCCGTTGTACCAAAGAGGGGCCCCAGGGCCCTCCGGGTAGTAATGGCGTGGATGCAAATGCCACCTGCCGGCAATGTCATAATTCATCCGATTCCTTCGTTGTAAAGACTTTCCAGTATAATGCTTCCCAACATGCCATGGGAAGTTTAACCTATGAAAATTTCAATACCTGCGCTCCCTGCCATACCAGTCAGGGTTTCATTGAAGTTATTGCTTCAGGCGCAGATACAACTTCTGCAACCATCAATGACCCCGCTCCTATTAATTGTCGCACTTGTCATAATATTCATTCGACCTACACTTCATCCGACTGGAAGCTAAAGACGACTGCTTCTTATACGTTACGGATTGATCCTGCTATTACAATGAATTTTCAAGCAGATGGAGGCGCAGGAAACTTATGTGGCAGATGCCATCAGGCAATGAAATCAAGTCCATGGATTGCCAATCCTACCGGAACAGATTCAATTTTAATTTCTTCTTCTTATTGGGGGCCACATGCTAGTGGACAGTCCTTGATACAAGGTGCCGTGGGAGCTTTTACTTTCGGAACCTCCTATCAATGGGGAAATGTTCATCGTACCAAAGCTTCTTGTATTACATGTCATGGCGCCAATGCGGTTGGTAATATTACCGGAGGTCATACCCTTTGGATCGTTAATGAAAAAGAGGGCGATAACCTGACCGGATGTAATACCGGAACCGATTGCCATGGCGGATCAATGACCATCTCCATAATGCAGACAAAAATGTCGGTGGTTGCGATAAAAATTCAGACATTAAAAGAAAAACTGATTGCAAAAAATCTTATTAATCCTGAAACAAATGCGGTGGTCACCGGCAAACATACTCAAAAACAGATGGCCGTTGTTTGGAATTACTTGCTTGTTAATTCTGACCGTAGTATGGGTATCCATAATTATTCCTATGTCAATGATATCCTCGATAAAGGTATTATTGCAATTGACGAAACCGAATAATTTAAAATTCAATTGTTGAATGTCACTGATTTCGAAATATTTTTAACATGAACCCACAAAAAATTGTCATTGCAATGGTGGCAGCAATTTTTCTTGTAGCGTTTTTGCTTAATAATACTACGAAATCGCAGGGAATAAAATCAAAGCCCTGGACGGTGTCCGATAAAGAAAAAGCGATGAAAGCACCTGTTAAACTTTCTGACCCGGCTGTGATCGGTAAGGGGAAAATACTATGGGAGAAACATTGCAAATTATGCCATGGTAATCAGGGTATTGGCGATGGTCCTCGGGCAGCTTCCTTAAAGAATTTTCCCGGGGACTTTTCTTCCTCTGCGTTTCAAACTTGTACGGATGGTGAGCTTTTCTATCGAACCAGCATAGGCCGCGATGAAATGCCCGGGTATAATAAGAAAATTCCTGAAGTTAATGACCGGTGGGCATTGATTGCTTTTATGCGTATGTTAAAAAAATAACTGCCTGATACGAAGACCTCTCTTTAAGCCAAAATTGTTTTTATTGGGAGTTAACCTTGATATGAATTTTTACTTGAATTCAGCGGTAGTCCGGGAAGCGTTGTTGGAAGGGAACATTCGAAAAGTAAATGCTCTTCTTGGAAGTGAGTATTTTTTAACTGGGCGCGTTATTCACGGAGATCATTTAGGAACTAAATTAGGGTTCCCGACGGCTAACTTGTTGTTGCCCGAAAATGACCCTTTACTCTTGCCTTTTGGATTATATGTTGTTTCCGTTCCGCTTCACGGTGGTAAATTGAATGGATTAACAAATATCGGGGTCAGGCCGACTGTGGATGGAAAAAATCTTCGCATTGAAGTACATCTCTTTGATTTCAAGGAAAATTTATATGATCAAATCCTTAAAGTTTTCTTTATAGATCGTCTGAGGGATGAAATGAAATTCAACACGCTGGAAGAACTAACCGGCCAGATGCATAAAGATAAAACTGCCGCTTTAGAACTACTGCTTCGAAGGGATAAGTAAAATATCAACCCCAAGAATTCCAAGAGTTTCAACGCGTGGTGTAAGATTTTCAATTTCAACGGTCAGTATTCCGGCTTTGGAAATTAACAGGTCTTTTTTTAACAATATCTTATTAATACAGGAATCATTTTGGCACTGACCCAACATTGATCCGGATTCTGATTTTAAATTTAAGGTATATTTCTTGATCCGTTCCTCTCCCGATGGCGTATTCATTACGATATTCAAATTTAAATTTTCAAATTCAAATTGTTGGGTATGATGAACGGAAAAATAGATATCGTATGTTTTTTCGTTTTGATTAATCGGAATTTCAAATCTTAAAATATTAAAACGATTCCACGATTGGTTTGTGAACGGATAATAAATTTTATAAGGTTTTTCCGATGAACAAGCGCATAAAAACCCTGCGAGTAAAACAAGTGTAATTATTTTTTTTAGAATTTTTTTATTCATTTTTATCGTGATAAACAGGTAGGGTAATATTAAACGTTGTTCCTTCTCCAGGCACTGTCGTAAAAGAAATATTGCCATTCATGCCTTGAAGAATTCCTTTAACTATTGCAAGTCCTAATCCCATTCCACTGGTCTTTGTTGTGAAATAAGGCTGAAATATTTTATCCGCTTGATCGGGTGCAACTCCTCCCCCGCTATCGGTAAACCGAATGATCCAACAAATTCCTTCGCGTTCAATCCGGATCGTGATTCGACCTTGGTTTTCTTTTCCAATGGCTTCCGTAGAATTATTTAAAAGATTTGTAAAAACTTGAATTAATTGTTTCCGATCACCAAAAATCAATGGATCTTCGGAAGGAGATAAAATTTTAAGATCAATTTTTTCAAGGTGACGGTATATTTCCAGTGTGGATTTCAAAACCTCCGTTAAATTTAATTTTTCATTCACAGGCAGAGGCATTTGGGCAAAATTGGAAAAATTTGAAGCAATTTCAGATAATGTCTCAATTTGATCGACAAGCATTTTAGTAAATTTTTTAAGCCGGATATCCCAGTCTTGAGCTTTTTCATCCCATGCTTTCTGTAAATACTGTACGCTGAGTTTCATTGGGGTTAGCGGATTCTTAATTTCGTGAGCAACCTGCTTCGCCATTTCACGCCATGCTCCTTCTCTTTCTGATTGGGCAAGTTTTTCTGCACTATGTTCCAATTCCACCACCATTCGGTTATATGCTTCAACAAGATGACCAATTTCATCATTTCGACTCCAATCGATTTTTTCATTTACAATGCCGATCTGTATGTGTTCAATTTTAGATGAAAGTATCTGGAGTGGGGCTGTTATATACTTTGAAATAAGATAAGCGATCAGCGCACCTAATAAAATGAGCAATAAATAAACATTGATAAATGCTACAAGAAACGAGGAGATTTCTTTGTTTAAATCGTCCTGTCGTGAAAAAAATGGCAGATTAATATAGCCAAGGAGTTCGTTTCGATCATTGTATAACGGAACATAGGCGGAATTGTATGAGTAATTTCCTATGTTTTCTTTGTGGATGAATATCGAACTTTTCTCATGTCTTAAATTCCAATATGCCACCGGATTTATTTGATCGGAAATAAGACTTTCATCAAATACCTGGGGTCTGCTTGAGGCTATAATTTTTCCGTTTGGATCATAAATATTAATGTCTGAAAAAAAGACGTTGGAAAGTTTGACGAGCAGATTTTCAAGATCGATCGTTCCCGATTCTCTTAAATTATCGGATGTGCCAAATTTATGTTGTATTTCAACAAAAATTGACATGGTTTTTTCTGTTAAAAAATCTGTGTTTTTATTGGAAGTGATTCTGATAATGTTTACAATCACAACTAACCCAATAATGATAAAGGAGATTAATAAAATACTTATGGTTGATGTCTGTAAACGACCCCTAAGGGAGCGGATTGATAACTGATTTAATTTATTTACCCGGATAACACAAATAAAAACAAACGATGTAAATCCAAGAAAAAGAAAAAGATAAGAAAAGGGAGAAATAGTCGACAAAAAACTATTTTGTTTTTTACTGATGATCAGATCATTTGTCGCATTTATTTGGTAATGATAATGATTCATCCCATCAAAATCGAAAAAAGGTAGTTTTTCGGAATTTTTTAAATAATGACTTAAATCAAAACAAAAAGCATATTTACCAATCCGGTGAAGGAGTTTTCCACTCTGATAAAACGCGTAGGAATAATCAGAAATATCAGGGAAATCAAGGAGTTTACGGTCAATCAAGAGCTCCGGATAGCCAAGGTCTTTATAAATATATTTTGAATTTATCTCAATAAAAATTTGTGCGTCTTGACCTGATTCGCTTTTTTCATTAATCAATGGAATGATTGCAAGGTAATTTTCATTGCCATAGCCCAAATCAAGAAAGAAAAGATGATCTGCTGAAGTGCTTTTCCCATACGTCTTGAGATTTTCAATGAAATACTCATTACATCCAATAATATATCCCTGGGGTTGAACTTGTAAATTTTTTTTCTCCGTACAAAGGGTTATTTGAAAGTTATATCTTGTCCAATAATCATTGCTAAAGTGTGATTTTACTATTTTATTTAAACTATCATCCGGCATTGTGCCGCCTGTTATATTTTCGCTTGTGACAATACTTGCCAACCGTGGGTCGGTTAATAAATTTTTTTCTATCTGTGAAAAAAGAATTTCCGTGACAGGATTACGAGTTGAAGCCAGTTTGATGGCGAGTATTTTCCGTTTCTCCTTTTCCTTATAAGCATTTGACAAATTGCTTTCAAGGGTTGTAATCGATGAGATAATGATTAGAAAACTTATAGTCAGGGCGATGGAAGGTTTATGGTTTGGTTTTTTTCCAAGCAATAATTTTAAATTTTGAATCAATCGCCATGAAATGAGAAAATACGAGGCCCACAGTGACCAAATGATGAAAAAACCAAAAAGACTAACAGGGCTAAGATTAGAAATATCCCGTAAATTCAAGGGGACCGATGAATTCAGGATAAAGTTATATAAGAAATAGCATACAATATAGAGACCTGAACATAATAAAAAAATAGTACTTATTATGATCATGATTTTTTTAGATCTTGACATTCCCAATGGCTTTATTGCTGGCCATTCCAGGTAAAACACATAGGAAGTAAAAACTAAAAGGATTGCGTTAATGATCAGATCGCCAAGAGAAGGTAAAAATCCGGACAAAGAAAAATAGGCTGGACCAAAAAGTTCAGTTTTATAAAGTGGCTCTGGAAACTGTGTATAGAATTGTAACAGCCGGAGAAGAACAACAACAAAGAAAAAACTCAGGGGAAAAAGGAATTTATGCGGGAAATAAGAGGAATATTTTATATATCGTTTATAAACATATGTTAAGATCAGGATCATTCCCGCTAAAAAAGAAAGAAAAAATATTATGGTTTGTGTTTTGTTTTCATCGGTCTTCAGGTTCCCGGGAGGAAAAATCAGGCTTAACAAAAATTTTCCCTCTTGTGAAAAAACAGGATGGCTATTTCTATTCAGTGAGATTGAAGTTCCCGGTGGTAATGAAAAATCACTGTTAAACTGGTTCTTCAAATAATCATTTTGAAAAGAATATTCATGTTTTAAAAGTATAAAACCCTTAATTAATGTGTCCTTTTTTCTAATTGTTTGAATATCGTACCATCCGTTGCCAAGCTTTTTAACAAACTCTCTGTCAGGGGCTTTATTCATATGATCCATTTCAATTGGAACCGAATTATCGGACCAAAACAGGAGGGAGTCATTATTATATATCTGGATTGAAAGCCCCTTGGGAATATTAATTCCGGGATCTTTTTGATGTGTTATAATTTTGTCTTCGCTGTTAAAAACCACATCACCTTTGAAAGTTAATAATAAATAATCTGCTAATTCTCTTTCTTTTTCCTGTAAATCCTTTTGAAAATTACGGGTAATCTCCACCGGATTGTTTTTAATTTCATTAATCCCGTAAATTACATATATTAATATGATTAATAATATTCCCGCGATCAGATATGGTAAATCGTAAAGACGATCTGAGATTTTTAATATTTTATTTAAGTCTTTGATAATAAAACAATTATGTTTCCAGCTTTTTAAGGTCTATACAGGACTTTCCTGAATAAATCGACGTGATATCCCCCCGAGGGGTAGTCGTTCATTATAGGCCCTAAAAATAAGGAATTTTCGGGGTCAGAATAAAAATGATGCTTGAATGATAATATTCGGTTCGTCTACTAAAGAAATTAGATTTTAAGCCGTTGAATATAGCTTTGTGAAAATTTTTTCGCCCGGTTCTATATTTTTCACTTAATAATGAAATATAAAATGCATCCAATTTCTGAGGGAGGCATTTTATTAGATTATATTGATTTTGTTCTATAAAATATTTTAATGTTTGATAAGTAAAATGAGATAGGTGTCTTGGAAGATCATATGCGGCCCAATAATTCTTATAATGAATTGCATCCCATGAGTTGCTGTTTGGGACTGCAATTATCAATGTGCTGCCCGGAGTCAGTAATTTTGAAATCTGATTTAGCGTCTCAATAGGTTGATCTACATGTTCTAAAACATGCCAAAGGGTTATGCAATCAAATGAATTCTTTTCCAGAAATTCAGAATAAAGATCTTCTGAAATTTTCAAATCATATTTTTCTGAGGCGAATTTTCTGGCTTTTAAATTAGGTTCAATGCCTTGAACCTGATATCCGTTTTTAGAACAATAATAGAGTAATTCCCCTGTTCCACAACCAATATCCAACAAATTTTTCCCTTTTGAATACTTTTTTATAATGGAAAATTTTTGCCTGATTGCAAAATATCTTGCGACCCTGTATGCCAGGGTAGTAATATTTTGTTTTTGGGAATCATGAGAGATATATTGCTCCGAATCGTAATATTTTCCGATGCAACTCTGTGAAGGACGTGGGTTTGTGAATCGGAAACCACAAGTATTACATTGTTGAATGTTAAAATTTTCTCCGGACAAAAAATAATCCTTCCCTTGAAGAAAATCACTGAATTTATTACTGCCACAGATTGGGCATTTATTTAGCAGGTCAATCATGTTATTTGTTTCACGTGAAACTTTATCTCCCAAGATAGACAATAAGCACTGATATATCAGCAGGCGAAACCCCGCTTATCCTTGACGCTTGTCCAAGGGTCAATGGTTTTATTTTTTCAAGTTTCTCTCTCGCCTCATACGATAATGAGGAGATTTTTAAGTAATTAAAATTTGGTTCTAATTTCATTTCCTCAAGATTAGCTAATTTGTCAGCTAATTCCTGTTCCTTTTGAATATAGTTTTCGTATTTTATTTTTATTTCCACCTCCTCAAGCCATTCGGGTGATGGGTTCCCAAATCGAGCTAATAAATTTTGAACAATTCCAACACTTTTTATCAAGTCAATAAGGGTGACTTGGGGTCTTTGTAATAAGGTCGCTATTTTTTGTTTTTGAATAATTAATGTTGATCGTTTCTTCTTCAGAATTTCATTAGCCGCTTCCGGATCAATACTTTCAGATTTAAATTGTTCAATGATTTTATCGATTGTTCTGTATTTCTCCAGGACTGATAATTGCCTTTCCTTTGAAGCCAAACCTAATTCAAATGATTTTGGGGTGAGTCGTTGATCCGCATTATCCTGCCGAAGCAATGTCCGGTATTCGGCTCTTGATGTAAACATCCGGTAGGGTTCATCGGTGCCCTTTGTTATTAAATCATCGATCAGTACGCCTATATAGGCATCTGATCTTTTTAATATAAACGGATCCTTTTTATTTATTTTTAAATGTGCATTTATTCCTGCCATTAACCCCTGTGCTGCGGCTTCTTCATAACCCGTTGTTCCATTGATCTGTCCCGCAAAATACAGGTTTTCAATTATTTTTGTTTCTAATGAAAGCTGAAGTTGAACTGGCGGAAAATAATCATATTCTATTGCATACCCGGGTCTGAAAAAACGAGCTTTTTCAAATCCCTTGACCTTTTTAAGCGCTTTAAACTGAATATCTTCCGGTAATGATGAAGAAAAACCATTGATATAATACTCTACCGTATTCCAACCTTCAGGTTCAATAAACAACTGGTGTCTTTCTCTGTTTGTAAATCTTTCAATTTTATCCTCTATGGAAGGACAATAGCGAGGCCCTCTTCCTTTAATTCTTCCCATAAATAAGGGCGATTTGGAAAATCCTGTCCTCAGTATCTCATGAACCTCTGCATTTGTATAAGTCAAAAAGCAACTTTTTTGATGGGAGATTGCTTTTGTTGTCGAAAAAGAGAAGGATTGTTGTGATTTATCTCCAGGTTGCTCTTCCATCCTACTAAAGTTCAGACTTCTTCCATCAACTCTGGCGGGTGTTCCGGTTTTCATTCTGCTTGAAACAAAGCCACTCTTCTTAAGATTTTCTGTCAAAAACATAGAGGCCTTCTCCCCTAATCGTCCTCCATTAAACTGTTTTTCCCCAATATGAATTGTTCCATTGAGAAATGTCCCATTTGCTAATATTACGCTTTTTGATGAAAATTTCATTCCCATCCCTGTAATAACCCCACAAATCTTTTCTTTTCGTATTATTAACTCTTCAACACTATCCTGCCAGAAAAATAAATTTGGTAGTTTTTCAAGCTCTTCCCGCCATCTAATGGAAAATAACACCCTGTCATTTTGCGAACGTGGACTCCACATTGCAGGTCCTTTAGATTTATTGAGCATTCTAAATTGGATCATTGTATTGTCCGCAATAATTCCTGTATACCCTCCCAATGCATCAATTTCTCTCACAATCTGTCCTTTGGCAATACCTCCAATCGATGGATTGCAAGACATCTGAGCCATGTTCATCATATTCATGGTAATGAGAAGAACTTTCGATCCCAAATTAGCAGCGGCGCCAGCTGCTTCACAACCAGCATGACCAGCTCCGACCACTATAATATCATAGACCTCTTTCATTATCCATTGTTTCACGTGAAACGTCAGTACAAAAATAAAATATTTTGTACAATTATTCTTAATTAATTATTAATGAAATATTTAGGTGAGATTATTTAGAATTTTTTTCTTTTTTGAGAATTCCTAAGCATTCATCCTCTTTAAAACGCATTTTACTCTTCTCGATCTCATTTTCGTCTCCATATCCGATAAGGTGAAGGATTCCATGAATGATAACCCTTGAAAGTTCATTTAAAATGTTGGTATTGTATTTTTTAGCATTTTCCTTTACCCGGAATTTACTGATATATAAATCGCCATCTATTTGCTTAGTGTTTTCATTAAAACTAAATGTGATTATGTCTGTTAATGTATCCTTTTTTAGATATATTTTGTTAAGGTTCCCCAAAAATGTATCATCACAGATAATGATATTAATATTACCTAAAGTAAAATTTTCTTTTTCTACAATCTTTCTTATCCAGTTTCTTAGTTTTTTCTTTTGTGGAATTCTATAATTAAGATTTTCTGTAAAAAAGTTTATTTCTTCAGTCATTTTTATTCTGTTTTACAGAAACCTTTTTATTGAAGTATTCCTGAAGCTTACTTATTCTCTGTAAGGATTTTTCATAGTTAATACTGGAAACATAAAATATTAGTTTAATGCTCTTTCCGTCGACAGAAATAGTTATTTCATCAGTCAGGGCTTTAATGATAAAAATTTCTTTTGATAATTTATGTTTTCTTATTTCCGTATCAAGAAAGTCTTCGGTTTTCTCAGAATTAAGTTCAGGATTATTTAATTTTATTCGAAAGACTAAACCTTTCGGGCTTCTTTCAAATCCAATAAGAACCTTTCCTTTGGAAGGATTCTCATTTAGCGATAAAAGAATGTTGGTGGATTCGGTTGTTGCCAATAAAATATTTCCAAAGTATTCATTGTTAATATTATAGTAATCGCAAATTTCCTCAATGAATCTCTCAAGTTTATTGATTTCTTTTAACCCTGTAATTGAAATTTTTCTTAAATCTTTTTTCATATTATCTATCGATTGTTAAAATATATGAATTAATTCTTCCCCTATAAAAATAATTAATGGGGAGCGGACTTGTTTTTAAAAGTTCATCTTCTTGCCGCTTTCTTAGTTTATACTTTAATTCTTCGTTAGGGTTACTAAAATTTTGATTTTTCGCTTCTGTCGATTGTCGCTTTTCCTCCATATCCCGTTGTTGTTCAGCTTTCTCCGACTCCAGCATCCGGGTTATGATTTTTTCTTGTCTTTGAATTGTTTCTTTCGTTATCTGTTTATTTATAATTTCCCTTTCACTTTTTTCCATTTCATTGATTGTCTGATTTATATTCTCGCCATCTTTCATTCCATTCTTACTCCCGCCTTCCAACAAATTTTCCTTGTATTTCTGAAGTTCATTTCTAATGGCCTCCTGTTGTGCCGCCATTTTTGCCAGTTCCTTATTATATTGGCCATTTTCTTTACTCTTTCCGCTTCCCTGTGATCTCATCTTCTCCAAATTGCCTTTCATTTTTCCCAACTCCTTCCCAAGCTGTTCCTGCATCTCCCGTATTCCTTTCATCGCAGCTTTTCCCCCTCTTTTTGATGGTTTTTTACATGAGCTTTGCTCATTTCCACTCATATTGTTCATTTCCTGATTCATTTGGTCAAGAGACTCGCTTAGTAATAATGCCAAATTATTTATGGAGGTCATAATGATTTGCTCCTTTGAAAGAGCCTCCATTAAGGATCTATCGTTCAATGATTTTTCTACGTCTTTTAAATTTTGTTTTATCTTCCCAAGCTCTTTTAATATTATGGGTCGTATAAACATCTGTCTCCTTGCTATTTCTTTTAGCGAATCCTCCGTCACCTTTATTCTATCCCCTATTTCGACCTGATCTTTAACAATTTGTGAAAATCCAGGATCATTCCGTTTAGTTATTTTTGTTTTGTTGATTTCGTTTTCCTGTTGAAACGATAATCGTACAAGGTTTTCCAATATATTTCTGACATTATTCGCATCTTCTTCCAGTTGTTCGGCATCTGAACTATTAAGCATCTTTTCGAGATTGTTTGCCAGGGAATTCATGTTTTTTGCCGTATTCTTTTGATTTTTTGAGGCTCCCCGTTTATTCTCTTTTTCTAAATCGTTTTTACTTTCGTATAAAGATTCTTTTATTTCCTCTTGTTCCGGATTTGTCTTTTCAATGCCAAGCGGAGTTTCCAGTTCGTTTTCCGAATCATTCAACTCCTTTAGGGTTTTTGAAATAGAATCATATTCCTGCTTTATACTATCCTGTGAATCTATTAATTGGTTAGTTTTCTTTTCATTCTTCTCAGTAATCTTCGCCAGTTCCTCTTGCTTATCAGCTAACTTTTTTAAATTATTAATTTGTTCATTGAGTTTTCTGTCAAATTCGATTTTCTTAAATAACGCAAGGTTCTTATCTAATTGATCTTCTATATCTTTATTGCTAATTTTCATTTTTTCAAGCATCTCTTCCATTTTCCCTTTATCCGCTTCTTTGAGCAATTCATTTAATTCCTTGATCATGTTCTTTATATCCTCTGTCAGAAGTTGATCCATCATCTCACTCAGTTGTTTTTGCTTTTCGATAATTCGTTCACTCGTTTCTAATAGATTTTCTTCATTTCTTATATTTTCCTGGTTTTTTTGCTTTATTTCTTCAATTTTCTGTGAAATATTCTCCAAATTCTTCAATTGTGATTCTATTCTCTGTTTTTCAAGCCATTTCAATTCATTTTGCTCGACTAGTTTTCGCTTGAGATCCTCCAGGCTTTTTGATAATGATTCACTATCCTTGAGAGAGTTTTCTAAACTGAATTCAATTTCCTGAACATTATTTTCAACTCCGTTTTTAATTTCATCCAGGGTCGGAGTTTTGATTATTCTGATTTCAGATTTTGTGGATTTAGGACCATTAATTTCATCGTTATCCCAAATTTCAAAATAATAACTTATACTGGATCCCGGTGAAGGCAGTAGTAATGACAGATCTGTCGAATAATAAAAATTCTGGTTGTTTATATTTTTCGTTATGGGAATAAGTATTTCTCCTTCCCGGGGCTTGTTCATTTCTCCCTGTACTCCTTTATCATAATGAAAAACAAGTTTGCCGAATCCATAATCGTCTTTTATTATTCCTTCAAAGAAAATACTGGAAATAAGGGCAGAATCGCGAATTTCTGTTACTGAAATTGTGGGATATCCATCATTGATAACTTCAATCCGATAGGTCAGGGAATCCGATTTATGGGTGAATTTATTGCCAGGTATGACTGTATATCTCCCTGATTCTAATATCTTTTTTGAATATATAAATAGATTATTTTTTCGTGATAATGTATTTCTCTGATCTCCAAATATCATTTCAATATTTTCTACATCCTTCGTATAAATTTTCCAGGTAGCGATCGTCCCGGCAGGTATTGTTAAATCACCCGTGTTTTCAATCACAACTGATTCTTTGTTGGTATATGCTGGATAGGTCAGGGCTATATTAAAATTATAGATCGTGGGTCTTGGATAGACTAAAATTTCATACTCATTTGTCACTGCTTTACCGGCAAAAATCGAAAATTTCACATTTGTCTGTAAGGATTTAAAAAGATAGCTGAAAAGTCGTGGGCTCTCTTTATTCAATTTGAAGGTATTGTCGTTTGCTTTAATATATATTTCGTCAGGAATTTCACTCCCCATCAGTTTGACTTTAAGTTCAAAATCTTCTTGCTGTAAGGCGGTTAGTTTTTCATTCAAAATAATAATTTGATAGGGGAGGGGTTCAATAAAGTTTTCTGAGAATTTTACAATCCTTGAGGTTGGTTCTGAAATTATCTTTGGGGAAAGAACTACAATCAGAATGAATATAACCAGCGGAGGAACAGTATATTTCAAATATTTTATATTTTTCCGGAAATTTATTATCTGAGTAAATTTAAAGGTACTGAGGCTGTTTATTTTCTGATCAATACTCGCGACAATCAAATTAATATCTTCTTTTCCGTTTTGTTTTTGTTCAATAAGCTGAAGTGTATTTAAAAGCTTATCCTCAATATCGGAAAAATGATCTCCGATTATTTTCGCCGCTTGGTTATAGGTCAATATTTTTCCGATTTTCAAAAGTTTAAGAGCGGGGATGCACAAAAACCAGACAAACAGAAATATTGCACAAATAATAAACATAAAAAAAAGGACAGACCGGATGACCTGGCCAAAATGAAAGATATATTCGCTGAAAACAATTAACAGAAATCCTGCAAGTAGCAATGTTAAGAATAGAATACTCCCTTTTAAAATCTGGTTTTTATAGTATTTTCTGATGAAAATATCCAGCTTTTTCAGGATGACTCTTTCGTTTGTTATAAAATCTGTTTCCATTATATGAAAACGCGCTTTTCTTAAAAAAATTTGTTCCTGACAAAATTACGAATTTAGCCTCTGTCATTCCCCGTCTGTTAAGAATACCGTAATTTTGTGACATAACCAACATATATTACCAATTATGAATAATTCACAGGTACGGGTCAGGTTTGCTCCCAGCCCGACGGGTCCTCTTCATTTGGGGGGTATAAGAACGGCTCTGTATAATTTTTTATTTGCCCGTAAACATAAAGGAGCGTTCATATTAAGAATTGAAGATACTGACCGGAATCGTTTTGTGCCAGGCGCCGAAGATTATATAATCCGTTCATTAAAATGGTGTGGACTTGAAGTTGATGAAGGGGTTGAACAAAATGGTTTCTATTCCCCATACCGACAGTCGGAGCGGACTGAAATTTATAAGAAACACATTCAAGATCTGCTTGAGCTTGGACATGCATATTATGCTTTCGACACTCCCGAAGAATTGGAGAAAGCCCGATCGGTTTCAAGCTCGTCAAAGGCGGGTCAGTTTCAATATGGTTGCAAGACACGCCTTGAGATGAAAAACAGCTTAAGTTTGTCGAAAAAGGAGGTTCAGGAAAAAATTGTCAATGGTTTCCCTTATGTTATTCGCATTCTTATACCTGAAAACGAAACGGTTGTATTTCACGATCTGATCCGGGGTGAAGTCCGGGTACACACAGACAATCTTGATGATAAAGTGCTTTTTAAATCAGATGGATTCCCGACATATCATCTTGCAAATGTCGTTGATGATTATTTAATGAAGATTTCCCATGTTATCCGGGGAGAAGAATGGTTGCCTTCTGCTCCTATGCATTTGTTGCTTTATCGGTTTTTTGGTTGGGAAGAATCAATGCCAAAATTTGCACATTTGCCGCTGATCCTTAAACCCGATGGTAATGGAAAATTGAGCAAGCGCGATGGGGACCGGCTTGGATTTCCGGTTTTTCCACTGGAATGGAAAGACCCGGTGACCGGAGATGTTTTCCGCGGATACAGGGAAGACGGATATTTACCGGAAGCATTTATAAATATGCTCGTTCTTCTGGGATGGAATCCCGGTATCGACCGTGATTTGTTTTCCTTGCAAGAGATGATCGAATTGTTTTCTATTGATCGAATTGGAAAATCCGGAAGCAAATTTGATCCGGAAAAAGCCCGGTGGTTCAATCACCAATATCTTTTGAAAAAGTCCAGTCAAGATCTGACTTCTTTTCTTGAAAAGATCCTCTCTGAAAAAGGAATTTCATTTAATCATGATTATGTGAATTCGGTTGTTGATCTGATTAAAGAACGTATTGTTTTACTCCCCGATTTATGGGACCAATCGTGGTTTTTCTTTACTCCGCCGGCATCCTATGATGAGCCGATGAAGAAAAAAGTCTGGCGACTGGAAACACCATTAATTCTGAAGGATCTTATTTCTGACTTGAATCGTGTTCAGGTTTTTGACATCTCTTCATTGCATTCATTTTTCCAGGATTTCGCAGTCAGAAAAAATATAAAAACGGGAATGTTAATGAGTCCGTTGCGTTTACTGGTTGTCGGGTCGGGACAGGGACCGGGAATGGCTGAGATTATTTCCATCCTTGGAAAAGAAGAATTCTTATCACGGATACAAGCTGGGTTAAACTCAATTGGAGGAGTTTAAACAATTTTTCAAACCCGGGTTATAATAGAGAATATTTTGTTTCTAAAATAGACGAATCCCTATAAGTTTGAAATTAAAACATATAGGGATCCGTTTTGTTGTCCGACCAGGGTTCGAACCTGGACTCTACTGATCCAGAGTCAGTCGTGTTGCCAATTACACTATCGGACAATCGGGCTGCAAAATTAATGAATCTTTTGCATTTAAGTCAAGTTATTTTAGTTTTTCATTCTTGTTCCAACTCTCTTTTAAGGGAACGACCCGATTAAAAATCATGTTGTCGGGATTTGAGTCTTTATCAACTGAAAAATACCCCACCCGTTCAAATTGATATTTATCAAATGGTTTGGCTTTTTTGGCTGACGGTTCAATAAAAGCTGTGGTGATCTTTAAGGATTCGCTGTTAATGTAATCCTTGAATGTTTTTCCATCTTCAGCATCTTCGGGATTTTCTTTGATAAAAAGACGATCATAAAGCCGGATTTTGGCTTTTACGGCGTGCTTTTCGGAAACCCAGTGAAGTGTTCCTTTAACTTTTTTATTGCTGTCGGGCAACCCGCTTTTTGTCAGGGGATCGTAGGAACAATGAATTTCCAGGATTTTTCCCGTTTGCTGGTCTTTAGTAACCGATTCGCATTTAATTATGTAGGCATATTTTAAGCGAACCTCACGACCCGGTGCAAGACGAAAATATTTTTGTGAGGGTGACTCCATGAAATCTTCCCGGTCAATAATCAGATGCTTTGAAAATGGAATTTTGCGTTTTCCCTTTGCGGGTTCTTCCGGATTATTCACTGCATCTAATTCTTCAACAAGCTCATCGGGATAATTATCAATAACGATTTTCACAGGATCGAGTACCGCTAAAAGGCGATCTGCATTTTTATTAAGATCCTCGCGAATACAGAATTCCAACAGGTTAACATCAATGGTATTGTCCCGTTTTGCGATGCCAATAATATCTGAAAATTTCCGGATCGATCCGGGGGTATATCCCCGGCGCCTTAATCCGCAAATTGTCGGCATTCGCGGATCGTCCCATCCTTCAACATATCCTTCCTGAACCAATTCGAGCAATTTACGTTTGCTCATGACGGTATAAGTCAGATTGAGCCGGGCGAATTCAATTTGTTTCGGGGCATAGATACCAATTTCCCGGATCAGCCAATCATAAAGAGGCCGATGGACTTCAAATTCCAGTGTGCAAATAGAATGGGTAATTTTTTCAATTGAATCCGACTGACCATGGGCAAAATCGTACATCGGGTATATACACCACCGGTCTCCGGTACGATGATGAGAAGTATGAATGATCCTGTACAAGACAGGGTCGCGCATCTGCATATTGGGAGAAGACATATCAATTTTCGCACGCAATACCTTGGCCCCATCCTGAAATTCACCTTGCTTCATGCGCATAAAAAGGTCAAGGTTTTCGGCAATCGTACGATTACGAAACGGGCTTTCCTTACCAGGATGGCTCGGGGTTCCTCTTGTTTCGCTGATTTCTTCGGCCGTCATATCGCAAACATATGCCTTCCCCTTATCAATCAATACGAGGGCAAATTCGAAAAGCTGTTCGAAATAATCAGAGGCATAAAAAAGGCGATCTTCCCAATCGAATCCAAGCCATTTTACATCTTCCATAATTGAATCAACATACTCAATATCTTCTTTAACAGGATTGGTATCGTCGAATCGTAAGTTGGTTTTTCCATTATATTTTTTCGCAATACCAAAATTCAGACAGATGGATTTGGCATGCCCGATATGGAGATAACCATTGGGTTCCGGGGGAAATCTCGTATGTACCCGTTGGCCAAACTGATTGTTGCGGTTATCTTCTTCAATAATTTCCTCAATAAAATTTAATGAGGTTTTTTCTTTGTTCGTGTTTTCCGTTAATTCCATACTTTTGTCGACTTGCGGTTAATCCCGCACAAACTTACTGAAATTTCATGAAATAGATTGATAATATTGGGAAATGTGGACGTTCTAATCTTCTTAAAATTGATCTTCAATGGGTAAAATTATACTTGCGGGAATGGAGTTTTTCTCTTATCACGGTTGCTTTAAAGAAGAACAAGTTATCGGAGCAAAATTCATTGTCGATTTACAAGTCGATGCCGATACATCCGGCGCAGAAGTATCTGATCATTTATTTGATACGATTAATTATACAAGCCTTTATTTGATCATTAAAGCGGAAATGGAACAAAAATCCTGCTTACTCGAACATGTAGCCAGACGAATTATAGAAAAACTTAAACGTTCATTCATTTCTATCAACTCCATTGATCTCAGAATTTCAAAAATTAATCCTCCGGTTGGGGGGAAAATTAAAGAAGTTGCCTTTGCTACCCATTGGGAAAGATGATCTTTCGGTAATCTTAAATATTTTCTTAATTTTGTGCTCCCGTTTTTATGGTATCGTGGCCGAGTGGCTAGGCAGAGGTCTGCAAAACCTCGTACAGCGGTTCGACTCCGCTCGATACCTCGCAAAAGAGGTTGTCTCAACAAAAATGAGATGACCTTTTTAATTTTCATCCGGTCACTCCTGATATTCGGGGTTATTTTGAACTCTGAAAAAATAAATATTCTGTGATCAAGACTAAAAGGAGGGTCATCGCGCTACTGATCAGAGCTTTGAACATTGTCTGAAAAAATTCATTAAATCGAAAAATCTCCAGATAAAACAAAATCAGGTGATGAACCAGAATCAATATCAATGCATAATAAAAAAACCATTTTATTCCCTGATTCTTGATGGTGGGATTTATACCAACCAGCGATTCGGTGCTTGTTGAAATAAGGTTAATGACGAACGGGCGGGCAAAAGCCATGGCAATGCAGGCAGCTGCATTAAGTCCGGGGGTGTTGGTGAAAATGTCAATTCCCAGCCCTAATAGAAAAGCTAAACCAAGAAGCGCCCACCGGGGTGTCGAAAAAGGCAATAATAGAATAAAATAAATATAAAAAAACGGATTAATATAACCTCCCAGATTAATATTATTCAAAATCAATACTTGAAAAAATATCAGGAAAACAAACCGAATAATGTTATCAAAAAATACCCTGGAGGTCATATAATCTTTTTATCGAAAATCATTGAATTATAAAAGAATTTTTCAATTCTTCTTTTTCTTTCCGCATAAGGTCTATTACGACCTCAACGTAGCCAAGGCTGTTATAATCGGTTGAAAATAAGATAGTAGCATAATTGAAATTCTCCTCTTCCGCTATGGTATATTTATTTATCGTTCCGATTAATATTCCTTCCGGAAAAATTTCAGAATTTCCACTGGTAATTATCGTGTCTCCTTTCTTGATGTCAACATGCCTGGGAATTTCTTTTACAAAACCGGTTCTGTAATCTCCACCCGACCATTCGATGGTGACCAATTGGTTATTTTTTTTAAATTTCGCCGACACCCGGCTATCCTTATTGAGTACCGACATAACCCAGCTGAAATGTGGGGAAACTGAAACGACCTGTCCAACAATTTTATTTCCAACAATAACCCCCATATTGTTTTTAATCCCATGCAATATCCCCTTGTTAATCATCAGGAAGTTGTTTCGTTTGTTTGTCGAGTTGCTGATAACTTTGGCGCTGATGTATTTATATTCAACTCTTGAAAAGGGTTCAATAAAAAAACGGATATTGGTGTCGGTCTTATAAAATGCTTCCGGAAGCCGGGAGTGCAATTTTGCCAATTCTTCTATTAAGACTTGATTTGTCTTCTTCAATGAAAAATACTCCGAAATGCTACGGAATGCATTATTAACAGATCCGGAAAAGGAAGAAAAGGATGAATATAATGCGCCTCCCTGGAATTCGTTGTAATTAAAAAACAGGGATAGAGAGATTCCTTCAAGCAGTAAGAAAAGAAAATAATAATAATATCTCCGAAAGAATTGGAAAAGATTCCGCATACCGAAGATTACTTGATGAGGAAGGTAAACTTATCGAAGTTTTTAAGAGCGATTCCGGTACCTCTTGCTACTGCTCTTAAGGGATCTTCAGTAACATGTACCTTTAGTTTGGTTTTAAGGTGAAGTCGTTTATCAAGTCCCCGGAGGAGAGCGCCGCCGCCTGTAAGATAAATTCCTGTTTCAAAAATGTCGGAGGCTAATTCGGGGGGAGTCAGTTCAAGGGCATTGAGAAGGGCTGCTTCAATCTTTGCTACAGATTTATCCAGACAGTGAGCTATTTCTGAGTAATTGACGATTACTTCTTTGGGTATTCCTGAAAGCAAATCCCTGCCATGTACTGCATAGTCGGGAGGAGGGTTGTCGATTTCACCCATTGCCGCTCCGACTTCAATTTTAATTCTTTCGGCAGTTCGCTCGCCAACATTGATATTGTGCTGCTTTCGCATATACTCTTCAATGTCGGAATTAAATTCATCTCCCGCAATCCTTATTGATTTACTATTTACTATCCCGCCCAGGGCAATTACAGCTATTTCACTGGTTCCTCCTCCGATATCAATAACCATATTGCCAATCGGTTCAAGCACATCGATTCCGATACCAATAGCGGCGGCCATGGGTTCGTGAATAAGGCGAACCTCTTTTGCGCCAGCCTGTTCCGCAGAGTCTTTTACTGCTCTTTCTTCAACTTCCGTAATTCCCGAGGGAATGCAAATAACCATTTTCAGCGCAGGGGGAAACCATGATTTTCTGATTTCAATCATTTTTATCATCTCTCTGATCATATGTTCCGCCGCCTGAAAATCAGCAATGACCCCTCCCCTTAATGGACGAATTGTTTTAATATTTTCATGCGTTTTTCCATGCATCATCTGCGCCTTTTTCCCAATCGCAATAATTTTGCCGGAACTTCGCTCCATTGCAACAATAGAGGGCTCGTCAACAACTACTTTGTCATTGTAAATAATGATTGTATTGGCGGTGCCAAGATCTATGGCTATTTCCTTTGTGAATAATCCCATTCTGAATTGATGTTTAATGTTTAAAGTGTCTGATTCCGGTAAAAATCATAGAAATATCGTTTTCGTTACAGTAGTTTATAGAATCAATATCCCTGATTGATCCTCCCGGTTGTATGATTGCTGTTATTCCTGCTTCGTGGGCAATTTTTACACAATCGGAAAATGGGAAAAATGCATCGGAAGCCAGGACGGCATTTTTCGTATCAAAGCCAAATGATGTAGCTTTAATAATTGCCTGTTTTAACGCATCAACCCTTGATGTCTGCCCCATTCCGCAACCTATTAATTGTTGATTTTTTACTAATGCTATAGTGTTTGATTTGAGATGTTTAACAACTTTGTTGGCAAAAATAAGCTCTGTTATTTCCGATGGCGATGGTCGTTTATTCGTTATATACTGAAAATCTTGTTTGAGTTCCGTTTTAAGATCTTTTTTCTGTTCAAGCACCCCATTCAGAATAGATTTGAATTGCCTGTCGGGATAAGTGAACGAATTTTTTTGCAAAATTATTCTATTTTTCTTTGATTTTAAGAGAATAATAGCGTCCTCGTCATATCCATCGGCTATGATAATTTCAAAAAAAAGTTTGTTTATTGCTTCGGCAGTATCCTGATCAATATTTCCATTGGCAATTATTATTCCTCCATAAGCGGAAACAGGATCGCACGCCAATGCATCTATATATGCATCCTTCAACGAACTACGGGTTGAAATGCCACAAGGATTGGTATGTTTTATGATTGCAACCGCAGGTTCGGAAAATTCCACAATAAGGTTCATTGCAGCATCTACATCGACGAGATTATTATAGGACAGTTCTTTCCCATGAAGCTGGGTAAAGATCTTGCCAAGTTCTCCAAAGAATCGCGCATCCTGATGGGGATTTTCTCCATAACGTAAGGGGGTGTTCTTTTGAATGCTCTGCTTAAAAACTGTAATGTTTTCTTCTTTATTGAAATAGTTGAATATTTCTGTATCATAATGCGAGGAGATGTTGAATGCTTGTGCTGCGAAATATTTTCTATCTTCAAGGTCGGTGAATCCGTTTTTTTCCGTCAGAAGTCCGATCAGCTTATCGTAATGATCTATGGATGGAACGACAAGTACATGTTTAAAATTTTTTGCCGCAGCCCGAATGAGCGTAATGCCGCCAATGTCTATTTTTTCTATGATTTCGGATTCATCATTGGTCGTTGCAACCGTCTTTTCAAAGGGATACAGGTCGACAACCACAAGATCTATGGAGGGTATTTCGAATTTTTTTAACTCTTCTTCATCGGAAAGATGATCACGCCGCCATAGAATACCGCCAAAAATTTTTGGATGGAGGGTTTTCACCCTTCCCCCCAGAATGGAGGGATAAGTGGTCAACGACTCGATTGAAGTGGCTTTAATTCCTTTACCGGAAAGAAAATCAAAAGTCCCTCCGGTCGAAATAATAGAAATATTGTTTTTTTCAAGAAAATGTGCAAGATTTTCCAGCCGGTCCTTCGAATAAACCGATAGTAATGCCGTTTTGAGTTTTATTGGTTTGCTCATAAGTGATCCTGATTGTAACATTTATCCATTAATAACGTCTAAACCGGGTTATTTTCTAATTCATGCAATGATACCAATTTTAGCGCTATTATCCAACGATATCGCCCTGTTTTAAAGATAAATATTACCTTTACTGTTCTTTACAAGGAGGCTTAGTATATTATGATCCTTATCTTTCGATTAATTCGTGAAAGTTATTTGTTCGCATTCCAGGAAATTATTGTTAACAAAGTCCGGACAATTTTATCGCTGCTTGGAATCACAATTGGAATTTTTTGCGTCATTTCCGTCTTTACGATTTTCGATTCCATGGAAAATGCAATCAGAAAAAGTATTGCTTCGCTGGGAAGTAACGTAGTTTATATTCAAAAATGGCCATGGTCCATGGGATCGGATTATCCCTGGTGGAAATATTATCAGCGACCGGAGGCAACATTGGAGGATATGCGGGAACTCGAGAAAAGGAGCAATTTATATGATGCTGTTGCTTTTATGTCGCAAGTGAATAAGACCGTTAAATTCCAGAATAGTTATATGGAAGACATCGGCGTTCTGGGAGTTTCACAGGACTTTGACAAAGTCTGGAAATTTGAACTCTCCGATGGCAGGTATTTCTCTCCCTCCGAATCTGCAAGCGGAAAAAATATTGCAATTATTGGTGCCGAGGTCGCTTCGAATTTACTTAAAGGATTAGATCCTGTGGGTAGAAGAATAAAAGTTTTTGGTCGAAACCTTGAAGTGGTTGGGGTCCTTGCTAAAGAGGGAGAAGATTTTTTCGGCAATTCCAATGATAAAGTTATTTATGTCCCTATCCAATATTTTAAAAATCTGGTCGATTTAAATGAGATCGGCACAACCCTCATAGTTAAAGCGAAACCTTTAGTATCAAATGAGGAATTGAAAGATGAACTAACGGGCATTATGCGATCCATAAGAAAATTAAAACCCTCCGTGGAAGATAATTTTTCAATTAACGAAACGGATATCATTTCAAAGGGGTTTGACAGCGTATTCAGTGTAATATCCACCGTGGGATGGATCATCGGATGTTTTTCATTGCTTGTCGGCGGTTTTGGAATTGCCAACATTATGTTTGTCTCCGTCAAAGAACGAACCAGTATTATTGGGATCCAAAAGGCCCTGGGGGCAAAGAATTATTTTATTTTACTTCAATTTCTCTTTGAAGCAATTTTTCTTTCTTTAATTGGGGGAATCGTGGGTTTGATTATTATTCTGATTCTTACGCTGATCGTATCGGCCACAACTTCTTTTCACCTGATCCTCTCCCAGCAAAATATTTTACTGGGAATAGGGGTTTCGGCGATCATCGGATTGATTTCCGGAATCATTCCGGCATTTACGGCTTCTCGTCTCGATCCGGTTGAAGCAATGAGAACTTCTATTTAAGATCCTTCATGATCCTGCCGGCCCGGGAGTTTTTTTTATAACTTAATGTTATCAGTGATCCATATCATGGGTCTTGATGCGGGATGAAAGAATCTCGATCGCGACTTTATTCTGTCCTCCTTGCGGCACAATAATATCTGCATATCTTTTGGTTGGTTCAATAAATTGCAGATGCATCGGTTTGACAAATTTTTCATAATGATTCAATGCCTGTTGAAAAGATCTGCCTCTCTCTTCAATATCCCTCCTGATAATTCTCATAAGCCGGTCATCTCCATCGGCATCTACAAAGACCTTTATATCAAATCTGCTTCTCAGGCGAGGATTGGTTAAGATTAAAATTCCTTCAACGATGATTACCCGGGAGGGTTTGATGGAAATTGTTTCTTTGGATCTGGCACAAGTAACATACGAATACATGGGCATTTCTATAGGGACTCCTGTTCGCAATTGGTCTATCTGCTGAATCAATAAATTCCATTCAATGGAGGAGGGGTGATCAAAATTTATTTTTGCTTTTTCTTCTGCCGATTTATGTCCATTATCTTTATAATATGCATCCTGGGGTATTACTGTAACCACCTGTTTGCGCATTTGTTTGATGATCCGGTTAACGACTGTGGATTTACCAGAGCCGGACCCACCTGCAATTCCGATAATCAGCATAGTTTAATTTGATATTCAGGAATGTATGGATTAATAAAGGAACTATCAACGAATTACTTACTACAAAATTCAACAAGGACACTTCCGGTAGATTTGGGGTGCAAAAATCCTATATTCATTCCTTCCGCTCCTTTACGGGCCTCTTTGTCAATCAGGACCAACCCCTTTGACTCCGCTTCGTAAAGGGCGTTGTTCGTGTTTTCGACTGCAAGGGCAATATGATGAATACCTTCTCCTTTTTTCTCCAGAAATTTACCAATCGGGCCTTCCGGATCGGTTGCTTCAAGTAGTTCGATTTTTGTTTCTCCAATCAGAAAGAAAGCAGTTCTAACCCGTTGGTCTTTAACTTCTTCAATGGTATAGCATTGGACTCCAAGCAATTTTTCATAAAGCGGAATACTATGATCCAGGTTTTTAACGGCGATGCCAATATGTTCAATATGTGTCGGATTCATGTCGCGTTTTTTTGGTTGAACTGACAAATTTACGTTGATTTTTGATTTATCGATGGCAATTATACATTTAACGAGAGACTTGATGGTGCAGACAAAATGAATTTTAAGATGTTTCTCAATTTTAGTAATTTGCAATTGAATTTTTTGATCCAACTGTGGAATATCCATACAAACACTGTTTCTGCAAACCTTGCATGATAAGAATGGATATTCCGTCTGACCATTAAAATCAAATCATTAGGAAATGAAAAACATTGAAACGGAACGAAAATTTTTAGTCAATCAACCTGTCTGGAAAAAATTGAAAAAACCTTCCGGACAAGTTTATTTCCAGGGATATTTGTGTATTGATGAAGAAAAAACTATTCGTGTGCGGGTAGTGGGTGATTGCGGATTTATAACAATAAAGGGTAAATCATCCGGGTTTTCCCGTACGGAGTTTGAGTATTCCATACCCGGGGCCGAGGCAGAAGAAATATTGCACCTTTTAACTAAAAATGTAATAAAAAAGACCCGGTATAAAATACAGGATAGGGCTTTTTTGTGGGAGATCGATGAATTTCATGATGAAAATAATGGCTTGATCTTAGCAGAAATCGAGCTCCGCGATGTAAATGAAGTCTTTGAAAAACCGGATTGGATTGGCAAAGAAGTTACGGCTGATCCGCGTTATTACAATTTCTATTTGTCCATGCATCCATATTTAAGCTGGATCAAAAAATAATCCGGATGATTTTTTTCCGGGGTCTGCGGTGGAGTCCCGGAGATTTGAATACTATACAAAGAACGATTAAATACCCGTATAACATCGCCGACATGAAATATCAACAGAGGTTGTAATTCGGGTACTTCCTGAAATAATAAGCACTATTTAAGAATATAAAGTTCCGTTTTGAAGTCTCTGATGTTGAAATGCTGCTGCTTTATATTCCACAAATAGACCTTTAACTTCCTTACTGTTCCCGGAAGGTTTGCAATCAGTATGCCATTTTTCAGGGACGCCGACCTTTTCCCCCACTCAGGTCGCAACCAGCTGAGTGACAGTTTTTCATAACAGACCATTGTGCCCGACGAATCACCCGCGTCCGCCACGATCCATGCTTCAAACGGAACGGCGGGGCTTTCGATCCTTCCTTCAAATCCAATATAGATACTCTTACCATGCAGCGTATCCAACGATCCTGAGAAAAGGGGGTAGTATTCATCGGTTGCTTCCTTTTGTGTGTCGGGTACTTTTACAGAGGTAAGCAGTTGTCTATTTAAAAACGTATTCCTTTTCAGGAGGTATTTGTTGTTCGCCGGATAATGAACCAGAATCGAATAATTCCGGATGTATTTGGAGAGCTCTTTGCTGTCGGCTATCTGGAAATCTTCTATGTTTCCGGGATAATCGCCCCAGTAGATCTGGCTTTCGGTGCCCCCGTAACGGAAATCGTTGAACGACCAGCAAAAGTGACGTAACCGGTGACCTCCCACCGTGGGAGGATAATCGCCGGGTCGATGACTTGCTTTGACTGCATCGTAAAATGAGACCGGGATCGGGTCTTCAATATAAAACTCTGAATGAGTCAGATTGATACTATAGGCAAAATGGACCGGGAAAAACAGCAGCGGGACCAGTGTGATCAGAAACCAGCGCCGTCCCGTTCTGAAAGCAAGATCGCCTGCGGCAAAGCACAACGATCCTGCAAAAAGAGGAAAAAGATAGACTGCTGTCCGGTCTTCCGGATAGTTGACATGCAAAAACCGGTTCAGAAACAAGTAGGAGATTATGTTTGCACATAAGAAGACCGGGAAGACGAGACCGGGACGGAAAATACTCTTTTCCCGGAAGATCGTGTATATACCGTATCCGGCAATAAACAGGAAAAGCAATGCGGCGACCGAATAAAGGATCATGTTATCAAGACCGGTCATTTTGGGAAGCAGCGTTCTGACGGTATCGGTAAAGAATCCTTTGGATCCTCCGGTATATAACAGGCCTAACTTTCTGGCTTTGAAAGAGATCAGAACGAAGATAAAAGCAGGGATAATGCCGGTCGGGATAAGACACAGGATATTCACCATCTTTCGGTGGAACCCGGAAACCTGCCTGGAGAAGCATATCACAAGAGCCAGCCAGCCGATGAGGATCAGGAAGGTGCTCAGCAGCGTCAGGTTGGCCATGGCGGAAATGATGCCCCAAACCACGGCGGCTATCATTTTTCGGGTGGTAAATTTTTCTGTTATTAACAGGGTGTAAAAAAGAACCGGCATAAGGAAGGCCATCGACATCCCATAACCACGGGAAAGGCTGAAAAATTCGAGAAAGCCGTGCGAGAGCAACAAGGTTATCCATAAGGCCCGGCGGGCAACCCTGCCGGGAAGCAGGTATCCGGTTTTCCAGAGGTAGTAGCAGAAGAGCGGGAACATAATTAAGTTGGCCAGCCGTAAAACCAGGGGCGAAAGGCCGAAAAGTGAGTAAAACAAAGCGCTCAACGCCGAGTTGATTTCATGGTTATTCATGTCCCAGTTAGTCACGAACCAAAGGAAATCGCCTGTCTGGATATAAGAATGGAACGTTGCGATTTCGTCATGGCCCATCGGAACAAATATGGCCCTGAGGAACAAATAGATCCAGATAAGCCCTGAAACAGATAAAAAGACCGGGATCTCGGGATTGCGGATTTTCATAAGGGATTTCTGGATCCGCTAAAATACGAATATCTTTCGGCTTTTTTCACGTTAACCCATGTTACAGGCATTTTCCAGCCTTTATCAAAATAGATTGATCCTTTCTGCCGGCCCGGGTGAGATCGACTTGCCTGAGTAAGACAATGAGGCCAAACTTCCTGACAGTAATACTAATAAATGACCTCGCCGCAGAGCAGCGAGGTATTCTCGGGAACCTTTCCTATTCGCCGCAAGCGGCGGGGAACTAACCCCGATAGAGATTAGGATTATTTTTTATTTTTGCAGTATAATGGCAATGTGTTTCGATGATTTAATCATTAAAGCCGATGCTAAGTGCGCCATTGAAAACTCATCGTCCAAAACAACCATATTATGGACACTCAGGAAAAAACCAAAAACGAACTCAAAAAAGAGTTGCAAAAATTACAGCAAGAGTATAATTCCATAACAGTATTATACGATAAAAATATCGCCGAGCAAAAACTGGCGAAACAAGAATTACTCCTTGCCAACAAAGAGCTTGTCTTTCAAAACAGGGAGAAAGAAAAACGGGCTGATGAATTAAACCTTGCCAACAAAGAGCTTGCGTTTCAGAACGAGGAGAAAGAAAAACGGGCAGCAGAACTGATCCTTGCCAACAAAGAACTTCTCTTTCAAAACGAGGAGAAAGAAAAACGGGCAGCAGAACTGATCCTTGCCAATAAAGAGCTGGTCTTTCAAAACAGGGAGAAAGAAAAACGGGCTGATGAATTAAACCTTGCCAACAAAGAGCTTGCATTTCAGAACGAAGAGAAAGAAAAACGGGCAGCAGAACTAATCCTTGCCAACAAAGAACTTCTCTTTCAAAACGAGGAGAAAGAAAAACGGGCAGCAGAACTGATCCTTGCCAACAAAGAGCTGGTCTTTCAAAACAGGGAGAAAGAAAAACGGGCTGATGAATTAATCATTGCCAACAAAGAGCTTGCGTTTCAGAACGAAGAGAAGGAAAAGCGGGCAGCAGAGTTAGTCCTTGCCAACAAAGAACTTCTCTTTCAAAACGAGGAGAAAGAAAAACGGGCAGCGGAGTTAATCATTGCCAAAGAACACGCCGAAGAAAGCGACCGGTTGAAATCCGCTTTTCTTGCCAATATCAGCCACGAAATCAGAACACCTATGAATGGCCTTCTTGGTTTTTCCCAACTGCTTAAAGAACCTGGTTTAACAGATAAAGAACAGAAAGAATACCTTAGGTGCATTGACATAAGTGGCGCTCGTATGATCAATATCATTACTGATATTGTTAATATCTCAAAAATAGAAACGGCACAAATGGATGTTTCAATGTCAGAAACAAATATCAACGAGCAAATCGAAAAAATCTATTCCTTCTTCAAATCTGAAGTTGAAGGTAAAGGAATACAGCTTTTAGTTAAAACCGCACTGCTATCAAAAGAATCCATCATTAAAACAGATAAGGCAAAAATCTATTCAATCCTTTCTAACCTGGTCAGCAATGCCATTAAATATACAAGTGCAGGAATCATTGAATTTGGCTATACAAGAAAAGGCAAATATCTTGAATTTTTTGTAAAAGACTCAGGTATTGGCATTCCTAAGGAAAAGCAGGAACTTGTTTTTGACCCATTCAGACAGGTTAGTGAATCACATTCCCGAAAATATGAAGGAGCAGGGTTGGGATTATCCATTTCGAAAGCTTATGTAGAATTACTGGGTGGAAAAATTTGGGTAAAAAGCGAGTTCGGAAAAGGATCAATATTTTATTTTACCATTCCTTTCAATGTTGAAACAGACGAGAAAATCCTCATCAAAGAAGTTCCTTCGGAAATAGGAGCAGATAAGCACATTATGAACCTGAAAATATTAATCGCCGAAGACGACGATATATCGAAAGAGTTCATTTCGATGGCAGTCAAAAAGTATTGCAAAGAATTATTCCGCGCAACCTCAGGAGTTGAAGCCGTTGAAATTTGCCGCAACAACTCCGACATTGATTTAGTGCTGATGGATATCCGGATGCCCGAAATGAATGGATATGAAGCCACACGTCGAATTCGAGAATTTAATAAAGATGTGGTAATTATTGCACAAACAGCCTATACAATTATAGGTGACCGGGAAAAAGCAATAACGGCAGGATGTAATGATTATATTTCAAAACCCATTAATAAAGACGAATTCCTGGTTTTAATACAAAAGCATTTCAATAATTAATAAAGTGTAAATTGACAATTAAAAACAGAAGAAAAAGCACATGGCTATAACAGCACCTGCGCGCAAGCCGGGTTTCAGTGCTTCGTTGACAGGAAATTAATATTTGAAATGCAGCATTTTGCAGGCAGTTTCTCGGTTAAACCCCGCACTGTGGCTGCTGGCCGGGTGTCAGGGGTGATTTTAATATGAAGACAAAAGCGATATACTTAAGTTTTTTAATCCTAATAACTGTAAATGCTTTCCCACAAAAAAGCATCAAAGACACGTTAGGAATGTGTGCCTTGAATTATTCCCCTGAATCGGGAATGAATGCTGTACAAATGATGGAAGGCTCTTTGAAAATTGTGTAAGCGGGCGGAGGTCAAGCGAACCGACTGGCCGGCTTTACCAAAGGGAAATGAGGAATGGACTTCTGCAGACGACTGTCAGGAGTAGTCTGCAAACCACCTTATGCTGCATTGGACGGAAACTCCCATTGTGGTTAACGATAAGGAAGAGTGAGGGCTTTGACTCTTGCAGGTGAGTGTTGTCGAGCTGAATTGAGTGAACCAGCGGCCGAGGCCTCGGAAGCGGAATTAGACGATGTCAAAACCGGGTAGTCACGTTTGTACCCGGGACAAAGTGTAACAGGTGACCTGACTTCTGGTTACACGGCATCCGGGGTAAAGCTGGCAGGAAGGCAACACATGCTTTTGTACGGAACAAGGGAAGTTGCTATCGTTCTTATAACTGAATAAGGAATCAGACGTGGAAGGATGCTACGAGATAGTGGCGGCGGACTAAGCCGCAGTAGTGATGATCCCTCTGTCTTTGAGGTGGAGCGAAGGGCTTAGCCTGTTCAGTTTCTAAATAAACGACAACCAGCAATGGGATTATTGAATATCATGAAACGATATCACAACCAATTATCAGAAATGGTATTGGTAACATCCATAATGTTCTTATACATTTGTGATTGAATAGGAAGAGCCGTATGAAGGGTCTGTAAGTGAAGAACATAGGCAAACGAAATAACAAGTAAATCCCGCACTGCGGCTGAAAAGCGGGGCTTACGTTTATTATTATAAAAAGAAACTCATTTCCTTTCTTAATCAAATGAGTTTTAATTTGGCGGGGAGATTTTAAAAATAGTAAATGATTGATAAATAACATTATGACAACAAGTAACCTTAATTTTTATCAAAAAATATTTAAAACTATGAATTGGATAATAATAATTGGAATTGTAATTATAGCATTGGGAACTTTCTTGATTTATTATGGTTCATCTTTGAGTAGCAGTAAGGATAAGAAAGAGATAAAAGGTTACATCGATAGCGTCAATCAAAATATTAATCAAATACAAGCTGATAACATTCCTCAAGCTGAAAAAGAAGAAAAAATTAAGAAGATTGAAAGTGAATTTGATTTATGGGCGAAACAATTTATTCATAGCAAGGAGGGGAAAAGAATTGCTTTTGATAAAAATGAAATCAGCCTTAGGGAACTAAAAGATAAACTCAATAACCAATGGCGAGAATTATATGTTAAATTTTTCACATCTATATCTCAAATGATTAAAGCCTTCAACCAAGCAACAGGAAAAAGTATTATACTGCTTAAGGAGAATCCAAATTTACCAATAAACATTTACGATGCTAAACCAGAAAATTTTAAAGTTATTATTCAGTTTAATTCAAACGTTTATTGGAACATATGGCTTAAAATAAGTGAACCAATTGAAGAACCTAAAATTCCTTCAATAAATATTGAAGTTACAGATCAACCAATATTTAGACCTTATGCCTTTGGAGATATAAGGTTTAGTATAAATACTGAAAATAAGAAAGTTTATGTGGATTGTTTTAAATCATTTGAAAAAGCAGGTTTCAAAAGGGAATATTCTCTTGATGCTGAAGCTAATCAAATGACAATATTATTGAAAAAAGCTTTTGAATTTCAAATTCTAGTTATTGAAAAATAACTAATGCCAGATATGGGCTTGTAATTTCCAGACGTAGATGCACTTTTATTAAAATATTGTAAATAAAACCACTGCCACGAGCCGGCAGTCGCAACAATGCTAACGCAAAGTTGTTTTTCAAAGGCCTTGCCTTTGCTACGACTGCCGGCCCACCGTTACCGGAAAGATTTTACGTTAATAGAAAAATCATGGTCGTTTAAACATGCAATGTTTCAGCACGAACAAAACAAAAAGCCCTGTATCCTTAATAAATACGGGGCTTTGCTTTAAATTGATTGTGGAGTATAGGGGAGTCGAACCCCTGGCCTCTAGACTGCCAGTCTAACGCTCTAGCCAACTGAGCTAATACCCCAAAGTTGCTGCAAAGATAAAATTTTTTAATTTGCATTATCTACCATATTCGATATGAAACGTTTGTTTGTCGCAATAAAGATTGATCCGGATCCTGGTTTTTTACAGGTTTTCCGGACTATAAAAAGTTGTCTGGGGCAGGAGCGAATTAAGTGGGTTGAAGAGAATAATCTTCATCTTACGCTTAAATTCTTAGGCGAAACACCCGAAGAGGCCATCCCAAATATCAAGGCAGCGCTGGAACCGGTCACCGGGGTTGTCCGTCCGTTTGATTATTCTCTTAAGGGCCTTGGGGTGTTCGGAAGCAGGTATTCCCCGCGTGTTATTTGGACCGGGCTTGAGCCTTCTGAAAAATTTACCTTCCTGATGAAAGATATTAAAGAAAAATTTGAGTTGATCGGGATCCCGGGAGATCGTCAGAATCTTGTTCCTCATTTAACCCTGGGACGAATAAAATCGATTGCAGACAGGATTATTTTTCAACGAACCATCGACCGGTTCGGCAATTATGTTTCTTTAACGTATAAAGCAGAATCCGTAATTCTCTACGAGAGTATTTTAACCCGGACAGGACCGGAATATCATATTCTTCAGAAATATTTATTTAACAAAGAATTCCTTTGAAATTGTTAACCGAACCTGGAAGCGACCGGATTGAGAATGTTATTCCGGTTGAATATTTATCTTTTTCTTATCCTCAAATTTCCGGACAACAAGGTGATAAATTATTAATCCAAGTCCGCCAAATAAACAAATCATCGAAAAAATTGCCGGTTCTTCATCGAGCGTAGTATAAATCGCCAGTATTTTACCTAAAAGAATTCCAATACCAAACCCAACAAGCAACAGGCCCCATTTTAAAGAGATCGGGGGTTTTGGCGTTTTTTCAAAAATAGCAGGATCGGTTCCTTTTGCAATTAATGCCAACCGCTCTTTTTTCCTGACAAAAAGAAAAACAATGCCATAAACCATGGCAAAGAAAGAAATCGGGATTAAAAATTGAGCTTCCATTTCCGTAAATTTTAATATTTTTTCCGTTATTTGATTCTTTTGACGCAGAGGCGTTTGCCAGGTTACATTTCCATTACCGGTGGCTATTGCACGATTAATTTACGGATGAGGGAATTATTATCGCTTTTCAGACGAATAAAATAAATACCCGGAGCAAGTTTTGAAATGTTTATTTTCATGATCTTTTTTAGCGGAGAAAAGGAGTTGCGCTCTTCAAAAAGCTGCACTTTTCCGGTAATATCTGTTATTAAAATTTCATTTTGCTGCACATTTTCAGAAACAGCAATAGTAATTTCAGTATTGGCCGGATTAGGATAAACGTGAAACAGCTCCCGGGCTCTCACTTCTTTAATCCCGGCACAAGGATCTACAATAATATCTTTGAATGATTCAGCGCCGCTGCCACAATGGTTTTCGCCATAAACCGTTATCGTCCCGGAGGTCGCATTCAAACCGAAAGATACCGTTATCGAATCTGTTCCTTCTCCGTCTGTTATCGTGGCGCCCACGGGCAGATACCATCGGTATGATATCGTCTCCGGAATGGGAGGTATCGAATAAGTATAATTGGAATGACTGAGACAGACGGTGTCTTTACCAATAATTGCACCGGCATGAGCCGGGACGTTTTCAAGTAAAATGGATTTGCTTCCCGGTTCGCCCAAACTGCATTGGTTTTCAGGGGTTACCATAATGTCGCCGGGAGTATTTCCCCAGGTAACATGTATGGCGGTCGTTCCCTGTCCGCTGTCGATGGCGGCATCCCTGGGAACGGCCCAGATGTAGTTTGTTGCTTCCGGTGATTCCGCGATAGAAAAAGTTAATTTTTCCTGTTCACAAGCACTTTCCGGACCTTCAATATTTCCGGTTATTACCGGAATTTGAATCAGGGTTATGCTTAAAATACTTGGATTACTTGTCCCACATTCATTCCCCGCTATGACAGAAACTTGTCCGGACATTCCACTCCATTTGATTTTTACCTGCCTGGTGTTTTGTCCGTCGATAATGGTATCCCCTTCCGGAACGGTCCACGAATAGGAAGTGCTTTCGTACACTTCGGCAATAATGTAAGTTCCTATTGAATCTTTGCATGGAGTTCCGGGTCCGGAAATTGGTCCGGGGGTTTCGGGCGGGCTCTTGACAAAAATTTCGATACTGTCGATAACCGTTTGCATGAATGCATCGGTTGCGGTCACAACGTATGTGATTGTTGCTGTGGGCGAGGCTATTGGATCAGGGCTGGTCGGGTCATCCAATCCGGATTCCGGTGACCATGAATAAGAAAAGGGGGGAGCGCCTCCAACAGGAACGGCCACGAGTTGGGAGGACATGCCCGGACAAATTGTATCGGGTGTCGCAGTGAGAAGCAGGGAGAAGTCTGAGTTCCGCGTTATCGGATTGAATTTGGTTGAAACAGGCTCTCCGTATAATATTTCATAATTGATCAATGAAAATACGAGGAGAATCATTGAAAGAAACCGATGCAGACCAAAAATCATTTCTTCTTATTGAACCAAGACAAACTTACAGAAAATCTTCTTTTTAACAAACTTTTTTAACAGTTCTTTCATATTGAGCGTATTTTTGCAATGTTTAATGTAACCCGGTCATTCCATAACCGTCTAAGCCAAGGATGAAATACCAGGACGACAATTTTTATATTGATCGCGTGCTGAGTGGTGATGTTTCCGCCTACGCTACATTGGTAGCTAAACATAAAAGCCTGGTTTTTTCCATCGCTCTTAGAATCCTGAATAACCGGGAAGATGCGGAAGAAATAGCCCAGGATTGTTTTTTAAAAGCCTATCGGTCATTGAAATTCTTCAAAAAAAAATCAAAATTTTCGACTTGGTTATACCGGATCGCATACAATGCCGCAATTTCCAGGACACGGAAAAAAAGACTTGAATTTGTTCCAATGGATAATTATATCACTCAAAATTATTCTGAAGACAAGGAGCCAGAAACGATAATTGGTCTTGAGGATCACGAGCAAACCGTTTTAATAGACCGGGCGCTTAAAGGGCTTTCTGATGATGAAAATTTATTGATAGCGCTGTTTTATAAAGGAGAAAATTCCATTGAGGAAATCAGTAACATTACCGGCCTTTCGGTGTCGAATGTCAAAGTACGGCTACACCGGATAAGGAAGAAACTTTATAATGAGATCTCTGAGATTATGCAACAAAAAGTAAATCGACAATAAATTTTACATTCTTGTATGGTTATGGAAGAAAATAATCTGAATAAAGATGACTTATTGGGGAGGCTTATTCAAAAGAGCTCTCCGGATAATCCGTCGGATGATTTTGTTGATCGGATCATGGAAAAAGTTCAGGCAATGCCGGAATTTTCGGATTCTAAAAAAACCATTTATTCATATTTGAGATCGATTCTTCCTTTTATTTTCTTAACGACCGTCGTTTTTCTTTTTCTGTTTACTTCCGATTTGCCGTTCTTTAATTATTTTCCCGGAAAAGAATATTTTACACAAACTTTCGTGCCTTATTTTGTCTCTTTTTTAGAAAGTTTCAAAGTATTGATCTCTTCGAAATACATTTCTTTCTTTTTGACCCTGGTTTTTGCTGCCGGAGTATTGATATTTATTGAAATGATATTTAGTCGCAGAACTAAGGATTTCTTTCTTTCCAAAGGTCTTTAAAGCTTTTTTGAGAGATCTTTGGGAGGGTTCTTCTGCGGCCCCAGGATTTTCTGACAAATTGTTTCATCACTCTGTTTTTCAGTTTTGCGCCCGTTTTATCAAGCATCCATCTGTGTAACATAATCATTTTCCATCCGGAAACAATTTGTCTCCACATAAAAGGAGAATAGTTTTTAACGATTGCTTCGTGTCTGTTATATAGTAACAATTCGTGAATTGGTATCTTTATCGGGCATACTTCTGAACATTTTCCGCAGAGTGAAGAGGCAAAACTAAGATGATTATAATCGCGTAAACCCAGATAATGGGGCGTAATGACAGATCCGATGGGTCCGGAATAAGGGGCTTTATAGGTATATCCCCCTATGCTTCGATAAACCGGACAGCCGTTAAGACAGGCCCCGCATCGGATACAAGACAGGGCGCGTCTTTGTTCCTTGAATTTTAATAATTCCGTTCGGCGATTATCAATGATGACCACATACATTTCGTCGGGTCCGTCGGGTTCATTTTCTGTTCTGGGGCCAAATACCAAATTGTTGTAAACCGTTATGTGTTGTCCGGTTCCATGATGTGCAAGCAAAGGGAGGAATAGGTCAAGATCCTCGATGGAAGGAATTATTTTTTCTATTCCAACAATCACAATATGAATTTTCGGGAAAGCCATGCTCATTAATCCATTGCCCTCATTTTCGGTAAGAGAAACCGCCCCCACGTCGGCTAAGAGGAAATTACCACCGGTAATCCCTACGTCAGCCCGAACAAATTCTCCCCGGAGTTTTGTTCTGACAAATCGGGTTATCTCTTCCGGTTTACTGTCGGCGGGTAAGTTGAATTTTTCGTGGAAAAGCAAGGCAACATCTTCTTTTGATTTATGCATTGCCGGCGTAAGGATGTGATAGGGTTTTTCATGGGCAAGCTGAACGATATATTCGCCAAGATCGGTCTCGATAACCTCACGTTTATTTTTTTCAAATAGTTCATTAAGCTCGAGTTCTTCCGAAACCATTGTTTTTTGCTTGACTATAACCTGTGCTTTGGCTTTCCGGATAATATGCATGATTTCGCGTTGCGCTTCTTTTTCGGTAAGCGCCCATATTATTTTCCCTCCTCTTTTTTCAAAGTTATTTTCAAATTCAACAAGATACTTGTCAAGGTTATTAATTACTTTATGTTTCAGATTTGCTGCTCTGTGCTTTGCAAGTTCAAGATTCTGAAACTGATCAATTCCTTTTGATACCGACTTATCATAACAACCAATACTGTAATCAAGTCGTCTTCTGTGTTCTTTATCAAAAGACTTTTTTTCAGCTTCTTCAATAAAAACATTATACAGATGATTCATCTGACAGAGGATTATAAGAGATGAGAAATTTTATCTATCCTTGGAATATGTCTTCCTCCTTCAAAATCGGTAGATAGAAATATTTTTACCAGATTGAGAGAATCATCAGGACTGATAAATCTTCCGGGTAAAACCATGATATTGGCATCATTGTGTTTTCTTGCAAGTTTCGTAATTACATCATTCCAACAAATTGCAGCCCTGATATCCGGATATTTATTTGCCACAATAGCCATTCCGTTACCGCTTCCACATATCAGTATTCCGACTTTATATGTTTTATCCTGAATCGATTTTGCCAATAAATGGGCAATATCCGGATAATCGACTGAAACTTCAGATACGGTACCAAAATCGTAAAAAGTAAAACTTAAGCGCCGGAGATGATCTATTAAATGTTCTTTAATTTTAAACCCTGCATGATCAGAACCAATTGCAATAATATCGTGTGGATCAAACATTATTATTATTTGATAACAAATGTAGCGATAAAGAAATCATTTTCATTTATAAAGAAGATATTCAAAATATTATCGTACTCAAAATCAAATTTTTAAATTTTTCACAATAAAGTGTTAACAAGTGATTAATTTTGTTATTAAAATATAATAAAATCATTCCGCGCATTAATATTTTGATGTTCTAAACTTTAAAAGCTGTTTACATACATAGTTATTAAATAGTTTCAACATTTTTTTTCGTTACTGATCAGACTATTTTATTAACAACAAACTTTATTAACAATTTATAAAATTCTTGTAAAAAACTAATAAGCAAATAAATATATGTTAATAAAGAAACTTTTTTTGTTAATAATTAGTAATAACGACAATAAAAAAAAATACTTAAAAAATTAACTAACCGTTTTAACAGCTATTATAATAAACATAAAAGAAAAGATAATCTTTTATTATTATTAAAATGAAAACAAAAAATATTATAAAATCTATTACTAAACTCAAACACGATAAGAATGCCATAATTCTTGCTCATTATTATCAAATACCTGAAATACAAGATATTGCCGATTTTATTGGTGATAGTCTTGCTCTTTCACAAGAAGCCTATAAAACAAAAGCTGAAATTATAGTTTTTGCCGGAGTTCACTTTATGGCGGAAACTGCTAAAATTTTAAATCCGAATAAAAAAGTATTATTACCTGATTTAAAGGCGGGTTGTTCATTGGCCGATTCTTGCTTGCCGGAAGATCTGATAAAATTCAAAAACCACTATCCTGAACATATTATCATTTCCTATATAAATTGTTCTGCTGAAATTAAAGCATTATCCGATGTCATTTGTACTTCCAGCAATGCAGTAAAAATAGTGGAGTCTTTTCGAAAAGATCAGCCTGTTATTTTTGTTCCTGATAAAAATCTTGGAAGTTATATTAACAAATTGACCGGAAGAAAAATGATTCTTTGGGATGGTGTATGTGAAATTCATGATCTTATTCAAACGGAAAGCATCATTCGATTAAAGAAAGAAAACCCGGATGCAAAACTTATTGCTCACCCGGAATGTAAAGGTGCAATTCTGGAATTAGCCGACTATATTGGATCCACTACAGGTTTATTAGATTATTCCATTAAAAGTCCGGCAAAAAAAATAATCGTTGCAACAGAAACCGGAATTTTACATCAAATGAAAAAAGCTTCTCCCGGCAAGGAATTTTTAATTGTTCCATCTGATGAAACCTGTTCCTGTAATGATTGTCCCTATATGAAGATGAATACTCTTGATAAACTATATTTGTGCTTGAAAAATGAATCACCCGAGATCACGCTTTCATCAGCATTAATAAAAAAAGCACAAAAATCAATTTTTAAAATGCTTGAAATAACGGGTTAACAGTACATTAAACTTTATGAGTAACAATAAGAATTTTCTTTTCTCAATAGTTGTAACCGTTCTGATATTGATGTTTTATGCTTCCTATATTTATGGACAAGAAACAACAATGGAAGATGGCTATAAAAGATTTGATTATCCGGGTGGAAATATTTCCAGTGAAGGCTTTATAAAAGATGGAAAACCGGATGGATACTGGAAATCTTATTATGAAAACGGAAAAATCAAGTCAGAAGGCAACCGTAAAAATTTTGAACTTGACAGTTGTTGGAAATTTTACAACGAAGACGGGAAACAGGTATTGGAGGTTACCTATAAAACAGGAAAGAAAAATGGCATTAAAACAAGTTATCTTGATAAAGAGATCATTCTTGAAAATTACCGCAACGACATCAAAGAAGGATTGACAAAATATTATTACCTCAACGGAAATGTAAAAACGGAAATTCCTTATATAAATGGGCAAGAACAAGGATTAGGCAAGGAATACGATACCAACGGGACCATCATAACCCTTACCGAATATAAACGGGGATTTATCGTTGAAAGAATGAAAATAAACAGGATTGACAGAAATAATTTTAAACAAGGACGATGGTACTATTTTCATGGTTCCGGTTCGGTAAAAATGGAAGGATCTTATAAAGACAATAAGAAAAACGGATATTTTAAAGAATTTGCAGAAAACGGTGATCTGCTTAAAATTCAGAAATATATAGAAGATATTATTCAGCCGGAAGCCGAAGAGATACAAAAATTAGACATCCGGAATGAATATTATCCGACGGGAAAAATAAAAACCATTTCTATGTTCCGAAACGGTATTCCTGAAGGGGTGAAAAAAGAATTTTCCAAGGATGGTCAGATAGAAAAAGCATATCTTTACAAAAATGGAGCCCTTATTGGCGAGGGAATCATTAAAGAGGATGGCAACCGGGATGGTTTATGGAAAGATTTTTATCCGGATGGAAAAATTAAAGCAGAAGGAAATTATAATAATGGAAAACAAATCGGTGAATGGAAATTCTATCATCAGAATGGTAAAATTGAACAGACCGGTAGGTATAATAAGCAGGGACGACCGGATGGGTTGTGGAAATGGTATTATGATTCCGGACAGTTATTGAGGGAGGAAAATTTCAAAGCCGGATTAAAAGATGGTTTATTGGCGGAATACGATGAAAATGGAAACATTATCCAGGAAGGTGAATTTATCAATGATAACGAAGACGGTCCCTGGTTTGAAGTGACGGGAGATGTTTTAATAAGAGGAAATTATCAAGATGGCTTAAGAAATGGATTATGGTATTATTACTATATACAGCGGAACGGCACGGTAACCGACAGTATTTTATTTTTTAAAGGCAATTTTGTTGAAGACAATCCCGATGGGCAACATACTTATTATTGGGAAAACGGTAAGATCAAAGACGAAGGACTCTATGTGATGGGCAGGAAAGAAGGAGAATGGCTTAAATATAATTATGACGGCACCCTGTTTATGATCATAAGTTTTAAGGGGGGCGTTGAAACAAGATACGATGGAGTGAAAATAAAACCACCTTTTGAAAAGACAGATGAATAAATGAAAACCGAAAACAAAAAAATCATCAAAATCCTGAATTTAAAACAGGAAACGATAAGACTTAACAAGTTTATTGCAAATTCAGGAGTATGCTCGCGGCGCGAGGCAGATAAGCTTATTACATCGGGAGCAATAAAAGTTAACGGGAAAATTATTACGGAACTTGGAACTAAAATATTACCCACCGACAAAGTTCAATGCGGAGATCAATCTATTGGCCGGGAAAAACCCAGATATATTTTGTTAAATAAACCCAAAGGCTATATTACAACGGTTGACGATCCGGAAAAACGAAAAACGGTCATGATACTTATTGAAAATGCATGTAAGGAAAGAGTCTATCCGGTTGGTCGCCTTGACCGAAATACTACGGGTCTTTTACTTTTTACAAATGACGGAACTGTTACAAAAAAACTGACCCATCCGCGATACGGAGTTAAAAAGATATACCATGTCATTCTGGAAAGACCCCTCATTAAAGCGGATCTTCAAAAAATTCTTACCGGCTTTAGGCTTGAAAACGAAATGATAAAAGCCGACGATCTCGAATATGTGGGAGACGGAAAAGATAAAAAAGAGATAGGAATCACCTTGCATTCAGGCCAGAACAGGATTGTAAGAAAGATTTTTGAACATTTCGAGTATAAAGTAGTAAAGCTTGATCGTGTATATTATGCCGGTCTGACAAAAAAGAATCTTCCAAGAGGACATTGGCGGTTTCTGGAAGAACAAGAGATTAATTTACTGAAAATGATCAGCGCTGATAAATAAAACCGGAAATATCCATGCAATCACCGTTCAACCAAATAATGAATAATATTGGATATTTCCCCTGACCAATAAACTCAATTTATGAACTGATGAAACCAATAAGCATCTATATTGTCGAGGATGAGCTCTTAATTTCTGCAAACCTGAAAGTGCAACTCCAACATTTTGGTTATGAAGTATTAGGAATTTCTACACGCGGTGAATCCAGTTTAAATGAAATCGAACAATTATCCATCCAGGGACGGGAACCCGAAATCATATTAATGGATATTCATTTAAGAGGGGAGCTTGATGGAATAGAAACCGCCAAAAAAATTAATGAAAAATATGATTGTGGAATTATTTTTATCACCGGACAAAGTTCCAAGGAGGTGTACGAACGGTCATTTAAAATAAAACCTTTCGGTTACTTACTGAAGCCGATTGATATGGAACAGACCAAAATGACCATTGAAATTGCAGCTTATCAGCGGAATCTTGAGCTTAAAAATACTGAATACCAACAAAATCTCGAAACCTTACTCACCTTAAGAACGCAGGAAAAAAATGAAATTCAGCAGATGTATCAGACCCTCTTAGATAATTCTATGATGGGAATTATGATTGTTTCGGATAAAGAAATAGTATATGCAAATAAAAGATGCGCCGATATTTTTGAATTAAGCTTAAATGATTTTCTGAAAAATTTACCGTATGAAATAATCGGAATGTTTCATAAGGAAGACCAGCAAAAAATAATTAAACCCTTTGAAAAATACTTTACGGACAAATTAAAATTTTCTACTATTCAACTTCGCACCAGGCTCAACCACAATAAAAATAAATGGTTGGAAACCAACATTAATACGGTTGATTATTTAGAAAAACCAGCCCTCTTTCTTTCTTTCCTTGACATCAGTATTTTTCAAACGACTCAAATTCCCGTAAAACCCTGACAATTACTATTCCCTTTTAATATTAACACCAAATACGCTAAAAACATCCTTATGGTTAAAAGATTCTTATTGCTTTTTTTGCTTATGATAACCGTTTCTGTGTTTGCGCAAGAATCTATCCAGACACTATTAATAAAATCAGGAGATCTTAAAAAATACCCGGGTGAAAATCTATTGACGATTTTCGATAGTACATTCGTAGATGTTCAGGAGTCAGGACTCACCTATGTGGTAAATCATACCCTGACAAAAATTTTGACTGCCAAAGGAGCGATGGAACAAAGTGTAATCAAATTTGGATATGACCCCATGTCGGCTTATGTTGAAATAAACAAAGTCCGGATTTATCGTAAAGACGGATCAATCGAAACATTGAATATTTCACGGATTTTAGATTATCCTGCTCCCGCAAGAGCAATTTATTGGGGCGCACGGGAAAAAATGTTAACTATCGGGAAGCTTGACCCCGGCGACGCCGTTGATGTCATAATGTTCAGAAAAGGTTTTACTTATGCGCTTCTGCAAAATAATGATGAAGACAAATATATTCCTCCGATGCGGGGGCATTTTTATGATATTGTCGATTTTTATTCTTCCAACCCATATAAGATTAAAGTTTATCAGGTGTCGGTACCCCAGAATAAAATCCTGCAGTTTGAATTTTATAATGGAGAAGCCCAGATCTCTTCCTGGGTTGAAAATGGAAAAGACGTTTATACCTTCAAAAAAAAAGAAGTTTTACCTTTTCAGGGGGAACCCAGAATGGTCGCCTTATCTGACGTAGCCCCGAAGCTTCTATTATCAACAAGTCCCGATTGGTTTGCCAAATCCCAATGGTTTTTCAAGATAAATGAGGATTTTGGAAGTTTTGAATCGACCCCGGAGATTAAAACAAAAGTCAATCAAATTTTAGTAGGGGCAAAGGACGAATCGGACTCGATTTCGAGGCTTACCCACTGGTGTGCGGATGAAATCCGATATTCCGGCATTTCAATGGGGGAAGGAGAGGGATTTACGCTTCACAAAGGAGAAATGACTTTTACGGATCGCTGCGGGGTTTGCAAGGACAAAGCGGGAATGCTGATCACCATGCTTAGGGCCGCGGGATTTAAATCCTATCCGGCAATGACCATGGCTGGATCCCGGATAGATTATATACCCGCCGATCAGTTCAACCACTGCGTTACGATCGTCAAACATCGCGATGAAACCTTCCAATTGTTAGATCCCACCTGGGTACCCTTTGTGCGCGAATTGTGGTCAAGTGCTGAACAACAGCAGCAATACCTGATGGGAATTCCCGAGGGTTCGGATTTGGCTACCACTCCTGTTTCTGATCCTGCAAATCATCGGTTAAAGATTTATGGCAAAGCGGATTTACAAAACAACGGTACTGTTAATGGCCAAATCACGATCACCGCTGAAGGACAATCGGATGCTTCTGTCAGGGGTCTGTTTAAATATTCAAATAAAACCCAATGGTTTCAAAATGTCGAACGTGAATTGTTGCGGCTTTGGCCACAGGCCCGGATAACCAATATTGATTATTCAAATCCCGATGATTATTTAACCGAACCCATAAGGATTACTATTTCCTATTCCATCCCTCAATTTGCGGTTGTAACCCCCGACATCCTTATCTTTACGCCCCTTACGGCCTCCGAAATATTTAAGTCGTTTCAGGGACATCTCGCATTTGATCCCGGATTAAAAGAACGAAAATATCCTTTCCGGGACCGGTGTTCCAGGCTTGTTGAGATGTCGGAAACCATAACCCTTCCTCCTTTTAAAAAAGTCATCCATGTGCCGGAAAGCCTCTCAAAGCCAGGAACAGCGGCCTCTTTTGAAGGCGGATACCAGGTAAATGGAAATACGATCTCCTTCGAAAGTAAAGCCATTTTGGGTAAACGAATTTATGATCCATCGGATTGGCTTGAATTTAAGGACGTTGTTGAAGCACAAAATTCTTTCGCAGAAAAGCAAATCATCATCGAATTATAACATCAGATAAACAATTTATTAACAGATGAAAAAATCATTCCTGGCCCTGATCGGTTTAGTTCAATTTCTCTTCCTGCCTTTCGAACTCTTTTCACAATACGATAATTATCATGGCGTCTATCTTTCCTTAATAAAAGAATACACTTTAAATCCGGATGGCAGTATGGATTTCCGGTATATTAAAAAACTGAAACTCCAGACTTACAGGGCCATCCATAGTCTCTATGGGGAAACATTTATCGTTTACTCTCCTGAAAACCAGGAATTGAAAATCAATGAAGCGTATGCGACGATGTCGGACGGAAAAAAAATAGTCACTCCGAAAAATGCATTCAATTTAGTATTACCTGGTTTTGCCGCCAATGCGCCGGCGTATAATTCCCTGAGAGAAATGGTGATAACCCATACAGGTCTTGAACGGGGAGCCATTATAAACCTCGATTATCAAATTCACAGCCAAAAAGACTTTTACCCGGCTCTCATGGGCAACGAATTATTGGCGGAATCCGAACCCATTGAAGAACTTATTGTTAAAGTGAAAATTCCTGCCGGAGAAAAACTTTATTATAAAACTATAAATACCAATAATTCGCCCGTAATAAGTTCTGAGCAAAATTTCCAGGTCTATACCTGGCGGATAACAAACATTCCGGCAATGTCGTCAGAAGAAGCTCAACGGGGTGGTAATGAATATTATCCACGACTGATCTTCTCCTCATCCGACAACCGGGATGGAATTTTTAAAACAATCGCCGCACAGGAAGCATTTCAATATTCCATTCCGGAAATAATGAAAAAAGAGGTGAATACAATTTTAACGGGAAGTAATGATAAGCTGAGCAATGTTCTTAAATTACAAGAAAAGGTAGTTAACGATATTCGCCTTTACCCAATTCCCCCAAGAACAGTTGGTTATAAATGTCGCAATTCTGAACAAATATGGAATGATAACGGAGGCACTGCGCTCGAAAAAACTGTTCTTTTCATCAGTTTATTGAAAGCAGCCGACATTGAGGCTGAGCCAGTAGCGATCGTTCGGACTTCTTTTTATACCGATAACCTTGGAACCATTGCTGATGTTGAAGATTTTGCAGTCAAAATCGACTTTAAAGAAGAAGGAACGATCTATTTTTCGGCGACAAGTCTGAACAGTCAAAACCAATTGTTTTTACTTCCCGACCGCACCTTGATCTCTTTCAGTCCGAATGGAAAAATTAGCTGTTCGGTTACGGGAAGTCCAAAGCAGAACACAACCGTTCAGGGTCGGTTTATTTGTTCTTCGGATCCAAAGATGACCGGAGAGCTTACGGTGAATCTTACCGGGGCCAGCAACCCCTTTCTGGGATTACAGCGTGATAAGAACAAGATAAAAAACTGGATTTCGGGAGGTATTGCTTCGCGGGATGTAAGTGAAGTAAAAGTAACAGACATCAAACCCGGTGCTGCATTTCAAACATTCATTGTTCAGGCCGACAAACCTTTTAAAAAAGACACTCTTTTATATTTCTTCACGATCCCGTTTTTAAGCGGTGGGATTGATAGCTGGAATATTAAAACACTCTCTTCAAAACGCGAAACCGCTTACGAATTGCCCTGTCTGGCAGAAGAAAAATATGAATATGAAATCTCGTTACCCGATGGCCTGGTGGTATTATATCCTGAAACAAACGTGAATGTTTCTAACAAAGCCGGAAAATTTGCATTTGAAATAAAAGCGACAAAAGAAAAGTTGAAAATTAAAAAAGAAATATGGCTGAAGGAGAGAATTATCAGCCCGGAATTGTATCAGGATTTTAAAATGATTTTTGATGCCTGGAATAATCCGAGAAACCGGGAAATAATATTTAAAGCCACAAAATAAAATACCGCCGCCCCGGATCAATGGGTGATAATCCGGCCTAGCTTCTTATAAACATCAATGCTGGTTTTTTTCAATTTTTGCATTTGTCTCAGAAGTTCTTTTTCCTCTTCAGAAGAGCTGATTTGATGCAACCGTTTACGGTTTTCGTCCATCATTTTTTTTATTTTCCGCGCCTTAAAGGAAAGCAAACTGTGTTCAATATGCAGGCGAAGACGCATTTCTTCTGTTTCTACCAGGATATTATTTTTCGCCCAGTTCAGGCTTAATTCATAGGGGGCAAATATCAAATCGACGGCTGCACGGGAAATAACCGGATTTTGATTGGAAAGAAAATAATTTTTATCGGGAACGGTATCTTCTTTCAAGCAGTTCACATAGGTCTCGAAAATATATTTATACGTGACATTTTCAAAATTCAATTCATCCCGGAGTATATCGTGAATCACAAAATCGGTTACTCCAACCGGCACCTCTTCGGTGTCTTTAGGATTTTGTTTGATATGAATAATATCCTGGCCGTATAAAAGCAGGATTCTGATGATTTCACGCTCCTGGAATTCAGCCGAATCAAAATCGGTGTTCGGTTCTGCCTTGGAAATTGGCCGATCCTGTATAAAATCTTCCTTGTCTGTTTCAGGTAAGGACCGGTCATTTAATACTTTTTTCCGCAAAAAACGATTTAACTCATTGATCAGAACATTCTCGGAAATCGCCATTAACGTCGAACATTCTTTTATATAAAGCGAACGGGAAATACCATCGGGTATTAATGAAATTGACAAAACTATCTCTTTAATAATAGAAGCCTTTTTAATTGGGTCAGAAAGAGCCTCTTCCAATAACAATTTTGTTTTAAATAAAATAAAATTGAGCGCATTTTTCTGAATAAAATCCAACACTTCACCTGGCTGACGTTTTTGTGAATAGGAGTCGGGATCTTCCCCGTCGGGAAATAAAACAATCTTTACATTCATCCCCTGCTCAAGGATCATATCGATGCCCCGGAAAGAAGCTTTAATGCCGGCAGGATCTCCATCATAGAGGATCGTTATATTCGAAGTATACCGTTGAATAATCCGGATCTGTTCCCTGGTGAGCGAGGTTCCCGACGAAGCAACAACATTTTCTATTCCGGCCTGAAATAGTGAAATAACGTCGGTATAGCCTTCAACCAGATAACAATTATCTTTTGAAATGATGGAGTTTTTTGCAAAAAAGATCCCATAAAGAGATTTGCTTTTATTGTAAATATCCGATTCCGGGGAATTGATGTATTTAGGCCGGCTTTTATCCGAAGTAAGGATGCGACCACCAAAGCCGGTTACGCGGCCAGAAACGCTGTGAATAGGAAAAATCACCCTTGAATGAAACCGGTCATACAACCGCGAATCCTTTTCGAGAGAAAGTCCGGCTTTTATTAAAAACTCTTTTTTATAACCATTCTGAAGAGCAAATTCGGTAAAAGAATCCCATTTATCGGGACTATACCCAAGTTGAAATTTCCTGATTAAATCGTCACGAACGCGACGTTCCTTTAAATAAGTCAGACCGATTGCCCTTCCTTCTTCCATCTCAAACAGAATCCGGGAAAAATATTGCTGGGCAAACAAATTAAGGTTAAAAAGACTTTCTTTTTCGCTGATCTCTTCAAGCTGTTCCGGAGTTTGTACCTCCTCCTCAATTTCAATATTAAATTTCCGGGCAAGATATCGCAGGGCCTCAGGGTAAGAAGAGTGTTCATGTTCCATCAGGAAGTTAACCGAATTTCCTGCTTTTCCGCACCCAAAACATTTATAAATTCCTTTTGTGGGAGATACCGTAAAAGAGGGAGTTTTTTCGTTATGAAAAGGACACAGACCAATCAGATTGACCCCTCTCCTGCGTAACGTCACAAAATCCCCGACAACTTCCTCAATCCTGGCGGCACTTATAATGTTATCAATCGTTTCGCGTGAGATCACAATAATTTCATATCAGATAGCTAAAGTACTAATTCGGCGTGAAAAAACGTTGTAATTTTATGCATTAATGACAACATGACTTTGAGACTTTTAAAGCCAATCAGGGTAATCTTATCTCTGACGTTTTTCTTTTCTATCCTGTTTGCTTTTGTGGATTGTCGTTTCTTTTTCTCCACGACTATAGCAGAATTAGTTACATTTTTCCAGTTTTTACCCTCTTTTCTTAAATTCATTAGTCTTTTCACCCTTGCTTCCTCGGGGTTTTTATTTGTTTTGCTTTTAACATTGTTATTCGGAAGGGTCTATTGCTCGTGTGTTTGTCCACTTGGAACTATTCATGATTTGATCCCGGGAATATGGAAGAGAATAAGAAAAAAAAAATACAAATATCAAACCCCGGGGAGAATACTGGCATACAGCATTCTTCTTTTCATCATTGCCTCCTTCATCATTGGTGAAAATTTTTTTATCAATTTATTGGATCCATACGGTCTTACCGGAAAGATGTTAACCGCATTAGCAAAACCGGCGCTATATTTTCTACATAATATCTTTTCCTGGGTCATGCTACAGTTTAATAATCAAAGCATTCACCAAATTCCTATTGGGAAAATTTCAATAGCGTCATTTATTTTCGCGTCAGGTTTTTTTATTTTGATTTTTATCCTTGCACTGTTCAAAAACCGCTGGTATTGTAATTTAATTTGTCCCGTAGGCACCCTGCTTGGTCTCGTTTCCCGGGGATCGCTGCTAAAGATAACCCTTGATCCCGAAAAGTGTAATCATTGTCATTTGTGTGCCAATGTGTGTAAGGCCGGATGTATTGATACCAAAAATCAATTCCTTGAATTTGATCGATGCGTAGCCTGTTTTAACTGTATCAAGGCATGCAATAACAAAGCAATTGCTTACCGGCTGTCAAAACCGAAAACCCGGATATCCGACAAAAATGGAAAATTGTCGCGACGAAAATTTATGAAACGTACAATTATTGGGACGGCTGGGCTTGCCGGGGCATTGACCATTGAAAAAGTATTTAGTGCGAAAACGAAGATTAAAGACCCTTACCCGGTGACGCCTCCGGGATCGATAAGTTACCGGAACTTCAGCGAACATTGCATTTCATGCCACTTGTGCGTAAGTGTCTGTCCGACACAAGTATTGCAACCTGTTTTTTTCGAATATGGACTGACCGGAATTCTTCAACCCAAAATGGATTTCCGGACAAATTATTGTTCTTTGGATTGCGTTGAATGCAGCCAGGTCTGTCCAAGCGGAGCAATTAAAAAGCTTACGAAAGAAATGAAATACCAAACCCAGATTGGAATTTCCGTATATATCAAAAATCTTTGCGTAGTTGTTGTAAACAGTTCACACTGCGGTGTTTGTGCAAGACATTGCCCGGTGAATGCAATTGAAATGGTACCCTATCTTGATAATCTTCGGATACCGAGGATTGATACAAAAGCCTGTATCGGATGTGGGGCCTGTGAATATTCTTGTGTGGCAAATCCCGAAAAAGCAATTTATGTGGAAAGCAACCATTACCATCGGATTATCAAAAAAACAATAGCCCGTAGTTAGCGAATCCCATTCCTGAAAAACGTCTTTATTTACAAAGCGGAACCTCTTTCCAGCCGGTTTTTGTTCGGTTTGTCAGAGAACGGAACCCTATTTCCTGCAGTAAATTTATGGTTTCGGGAAATAACAGAGAGAGTTCACTGGGCTTGTGTGCATCGGAGGAAAGTATTATCGGTATTTTTAGTGAACACATTTTTTTCAGAACCGAAATACCCGGAAACAGACTCTCAGATCGTTTTTTATAAAGACCCCGTGTATTGACTTCCAATATACATCCGGCTTTTTTTACCAGCGTAAGGGTTTCATCGATAAGCGTTTCATACCAGGGGTCTGACTCGGAAAAGTAACGATCCCGGTTATACATTTTTACCTTATCGAAATGTCCGACGATATCCGGTTTGTGGTTGGCAATCATTTCCTGTATTTGCCGATAATACGCAGTCACCGCATTCCGGACATTCCCGCCAAAGACATCCTGAAGCCCGGCTTCGTAAATTGACATGTCCGGACCATCAATAAACCAAAGATCGGGACAATTCATGTTTTTAACCAAATGAACGGAACCAATCACGTAATCAAAAGGATACTTTGAACGATAGCTCTCGATTGAAGTTGTAACTCCGGGAATAAAATCGATTTCCAGACCCAGTAAAATATCAATGTCTGTACCCGGACCGGAAGAATATTTTTTCTTCAGATTCAGAATGTCGGCACAATAATCATCCATCCGTTCCTCGCGAATTGCAAAAGAATTTGAAAATGGAACCGGAGAATGATCGGTAAAACCCAATGTTGAAAGACCCTGACAAACGGCTTCCAAAACATAGCTTTCGGGTTTTTCAGAACCATCGCTGAAAGAGGTATGTGTATGTAAATTAAAATAGCGCATCAGATGTTTTATTCCGGCGATTGTAAAATTTTATAAATACGATCGGAGCGGCGTAAAAAAGCATTAACAGGAATTGAACAATAATCTCCCTTTCCGGTCTTTGACACGGATTTTAAATTCACCCGTATTTCTGGAATTTCCAATTCTAAAACTCCCGTGGTGGGACCTGTGATATAAATATGATCGCCCGTTTTCAAATGACCCGATTCCATCTTTATCTCTGCCACCTTAAGTTTTGAAAAATAATTTGTGATCTTTCCCACATATTCTTTGTGTTCGTAAGCAACCGACCCGTGCTTCCCGGCCCATTCCCCCATTTTTTGTCCCAGATAATAGCCATCCCAAAATCCGCGATTGTAAACCGTTTTTAATTGCTCTATCCAGCCGTTTACCTTTTCCTGCGAATAGGTTCCGTCGAAAACAGCATCTACAGCTTGCCGGTAACAGGAAACAACTTTCATCACGTATTCCGGACTCCGGCCGCGTCCTTCAATCTTTAATATGGATACTCCCGATCGGATGATTTTATCAATAAATCCGATAGTACACAGATCTTTCGGTGACATGATAAAGGAGTTGTCGATAGTCAATTCTACCTCGCCATCCGAATCCATCACCCGGTAAGGACGACGACACAATTGAAAGCAAGCACCCCGGTTTGCCGAAGTATTATAGTAGTCGAGGCTAAGATAACATTTGCCGGAAATAGCCATGCATAACGCCCCATGCGCAAAAACTTCAATCCGGATAAGATTTCCGGAAGGCCCCTTTATTTTTTCACGTTTTATAGAGCGGGTAATGGCGTTTACCTGTACCAGGCTTAATTCCCTTGCGGTGACCATTACATCGGCGAATCGGGCCCAAAATTTAACGGCAGCCGTATTGGAAATGTTCGTCTGTGTACTCATATGAACAGGCATTCCAACAGAATGTGCATATTGAATTACAGCCTGATCAGAAGCGATGACAGCAGTTAACCCGTTTTTTTTCGCAGAATTAACAATGCGTCTCATTTCCCTCGCCTCCTCATCATAAATTACGGTGTTGAGGGTAAGATAAGTTTTTACCTTGTTTTTTTTACAGATTCGGCTGATTTTAACAAGATCAGGAAGAGAAAAATTTATCGACGAACGGGCCCGCATATTGAGAACCCCGACGCCAAAATAAACGGAATCCGCACCGGCATTAATGGCGGCATAAAGAGATTCGAAAGAACCAACGGGAGCGGTAATTTCAATACCTTTCAGGGAACTTAAATTTCTGCTAAGTTACGGAATAAGCGCCAAAAAAAGCTCTAAAATCAGACCGAAGTCAGTGTTCAACCCAATTTTGCATCATCTTATGCCCGGCCGGTGTCATTATTGATTCCGGATGAAACTGAAAGCCACAAATATCAACCTGACGGTGGGTTAGAGCCATTAAAATACCGTCATCCGATTCTGCCAGCGCAACGATTGGAAAACCAAGAGTTTCTTTTTTAATGGCCCACGAATGATACAGTCCGACGGGAGTTCGATCCGGAATTTGTTTGAATAAATAATGATCGGGTCTGAGGATATGCAACTTCCGGGATTGCCCGTGAACTACTTTAGGGAGATTATAAAGACAAGCTCCAAAATAAAGAGCAATCGCCTGAAAACCAAGACAAATACCCAAAATCGGCTTGACCGATCCGTACCGTTTTAGAACATCAAACATAACGGGTTGTTCGTTGGGAAGCCCGGGACCGGGAGAAAACAGAATTTTATCATATCTTCCAATATGTTCTAATACAAGTGTTTCGGGGGTGAAAATATTAAAAGTAACTTTGTCAAGACTTCTAAGAAGTTCCGCCAGATTGTAAGTAAACGAATCATGATTATCGAGAATCAGAATTTTCATTATTAACTTCCAGGGTTTATATGAACGAAATTTGTCTTGTAATTAATCTGAAAACAACGCTTCCTCAATATTAAAAAAAACCCAGATGTACCTCGACAAATCCCGGATGATCAACAAAATTAATGAATTCGCCACTCAGGGACATCCCTTTTTATTTATAATTGATTTTAATGCAGAGAGGGGGCTCGTTCTGTCTCCCGAAGAAGCCTCGTCAAAAAATATTTATTTTAACATTCAGGGAGTGACAAATTTCAAAAAAACACCCGATCTCCCCGGATCGTTTGAATTTGAACCGTTTCCGGTTTCAATCGAAAAATATCAGACATCGTTCAATAAAGTCATGTACTATTTGAACCGGGGCGACACCTATCTTCTGAACCTGACTTTTCCGACAGAACTCAGAACAAATCTTTCATTTGATGTCCTTTTTTATCATAGTGACGCTCCGTTCAAGCTTCTTTTTCAAAACAAATTCGTGGTTTTTTCTCCCGAATCTTTTATTGAAATAAGGGAAGGAAAAATTTATTCTTTTCCCATGAAAGGTACTATTGACGCTTCCATCCCGGGCGCGATGCAGAAAATACTTAAAGATCAAAAAGAACTTTTCGAACACACAACGATTGTCGATCTCATAAGGAACGATCTTTCAATGATTTCGAAAATGGTAAAGGTCGACCGGTTTCGATTTGTTGATCATCTGAAAACAAACCGAAAAAATTTACTCCAGGTAAGTTCCGGGATAAGTGGAAAATTAGAAAAAGGATATCGTAAAAAACTGGGCGAAATCATTTTTACTTTATTACCCGCAGGTTCTGTGACCGGAGCCCCAAAGGAAAAAACAGTCCAAATCATTCGGGAAGTTGAAACTTACAAACGCGGATTCTATACGGGAATTTTTGGATTCTGGAATGGTCATTCATTGAAGTCGGCAGTGATGATCCGGTTCATTGAAAGAACAAATAATAAGATATTTTTTAAAAGCGGAGGGGGAATTACTGCCGGAAGCAATGTGGGATTTGAATATGAGGAATTGAAACAGAAGGTATATGTGCCGATTATTTGAGACAATACGAATTACCGACGGGATCCCCCAGTATCTTCAATTGCACGAAAACAGAATGAATCGTGCAAGAAAAAAGATCTGGAAATCGGTTCCTTTGATTTCACTGGAGCAACGGATAATTGTACCGTCCTCCTTTTCAAAGGGGACAATCCGCTGCAAAATTATTTATGGTAAAGAGATTGAATCCATCGATTTTTCATTGTATCACAGAAAAAGGATCGAATCATTAATACTTGTTTTTTCTGATACAATAGATTACCCTGATAAAAATTTGGATCGCTCCCCATTGGAAAACCTGGTTTGCCTGAAAGAAAAATGTGATGAAATTATCATTGTTAAAAACGGATTCATTACCGATTCATCCCTGGCAAACCTGATTTTTTTTAATGGTAAAAACTGGTTTACTCCCGAAACACCGCTCCTTCCGGGAATTTGCCGCGAAAGATTACTTGATTCGGGATTTATCTTTGAAATAAAAATCCGTCCGGAAGATATGAAAAACTATCTGGGTGTGAAACTTATCAATGCAATGCGATATCCGGAAGAATCGGAAATTATCCCCATATCGCAGATTCTGAAAACTCCTTCACCGAAAAGATGAAAAAAGGGAAAATCAGCAAAGCAATTTCAAAAAGAAGAGAGATAAACTATGGAGTTAACCTTTCAGAATAATATTCAGTTCATTCAACTGTTCCTCGCTGATTTTTGACGGAGCATCACTCATTACGTCGCGGCCTGCATTATTTTTCGGAAAGGCAATAAAATCGCGGATAGAATCGCCAAGTCCAAACAAAGTTGTCCACCGGTCAAAACCGAAAGCAATGCCCCCATGGGGTGGCGCTCCATATTCGAAGGCATTCATTAAAAAGCCAAACTGATCCTGAGCCTGTTCTTCGGTAAATCCAAGTGTCCGGAACATCTTTTTCTGCAATGCTTTATGATGAATACGGATCGATCCTCCTCCAACCTCAACCCCATTGATCACAAGATCATAGGCATTGGCCCGGACTGCGCCAGGGTCGGTTTCAAGCAAGGGGATATCTTCCATTACAGGAGAAGTGAAAGGATGATGCTTGGCATAAAACCGTCCGGTCTCTTCATGCCATTCGAGTAATGGAAAGTCAAGTACCCACAACGGTTTGAAATCGTCCGGTTTTCTTAATCCAAGACGAGTTCCCATTTCTAACCGAAGATCACATAATGCCGAACGCGTCTTCTCTTTTTTCCCGGCAAGGATCAGGATAAGATCTCCCGGGACCGCATTAAATTCCGACAGAATTAATTTCAATTCTTCCAGGGTATAAAATTTATCCACGGAAGATTTAATACTTCCATCTTTTTCATATTTAACATATACCAACCCCGAAGCGCCAACTTGCGGCCGTTTGACGAAATCGGTCAATTCATCCAATTGTTTACGGGAATAACCGGAACATCCCGGGGCATTGATCCCAACCACTAATTCAGCCTCATCGAATATCTTAAATCCTTTTCCTTTAACGAATTCATTAATTTCGATAAAAGTCATATCAAACCGGATATCGGGTTTGTCAGAGCCATAAAGAGTCATGGCTTCTTCAAAAGAAATCCGGGGTATCGGAGTTATTTTTATTCCCAGGATGGACTCGAATAAATGTTTCGTTAATCCTTCAAAAGTTTCCAGGATATCGTCGCGGGTAATAAATGCCATTTCACAATCAATTTGTGTAAACTCCGGCTGACGGTCCGCCCTTAAATCTTCATCGCGGAAACAACGTACGATCTGGTAATACCGATCGAAACCAGCGATCATCAATAATTGCTTATAATTTTGGGGAGATTGTGGCAGGGCATAAAACAACCCGGAATTCATTCGTGAAGGAACTACAAAATCACGGGCGCCTTCCGGCGTTGATTTAATAAGATAGGGCGTTTCAATTTCAATGAAATTCTGTTGATCAAGATACTTTCGGGTCTCCACGGCCATTTTATGCCGTAATTCAAGATTTTTCCGGTTTACGGAGCGGCGTAAATCAAGGTAACGATACTTCATCCGTAACTCTTCTCCTCCGTCGGTAATATCTTCCAGCGTAAAAGGAGGAATTTTAGAAGTATTTAAGATAATGAATGATTCAACCAGGATTTCAATGTCTCCGGTTGGAATTTTTTTATTTTTATTGCTTCTTTCAGCAACGGTTCCTGTTACGGAAAGCACATATTCCCTTCCCAGAACACGAGCTTCTTCACAAAGGGAAGCATTGACATCCATGTTAAAAACGAGTTGGGTAACTCCATATCGGTCACGGAGATCGATAAACGTCAGACCTCCCATTTCCCGGGAACGGTGCACCCAGCCGCATAAAGTAACCTTTTGTCCGGCATGGGACAGTTGGAGTTCCCCGCAAGAATGAGTTCGCATCATTGTATTAAGGTTCATATAAAGTTCCAAAGTTAAAAAAATGAGATTCAAAAAGAACAGGTAAGCCCGTGTTTTTCAAAATCACGGCTCCGCCTGCACTCTGATTCCCTCTGAGTGTGCAGTAAACTCAGGAGCATACATACACTGGACCGTAGCGATCCCGTTTGAAAATTTTCCGGAAGCGTTGACTTTCAGAGAATATTCAAACACATAGGTTCTTTTAGGTAAATAGTCGAAAAAGAAATTCACCGACTGATCCGTCGTGTTTTGATAGTATCCGACCCCCTCCTGATAATGATAACCGGACAACTCAGGGAATATTCCCCGTTCACCCGATGAAGAAGAATTAGAAGCCGGTTCGAAAGCTGCAGCGCGCATATCTTTCAGGTGTACGAACTCAAGATCCCGATCGACGGTTAATACAATCCTGACTTTTAATTTATCACCAATATGCAGCAACTGGTCATCGGAAACAGGGTACAAAATGGGACCGGTCGAAGTATTCTCTTCAATGTATAATCTTTTATCAATCTTCATGGGCGTTTGTGCTTGCGTGATCTTGTCAAGGTCTTCGAAATATTGCCAATAAACGGCGCCCCAGGCCACCCCATTGGAAGATTTGTTAATGGATATTTTACCCATTTCAGGAGTGATCTCCTTTCCCGACCACGAAAGCTGGAAATATCCCGTTCCCGCCTCTTTTTTAGTATCAATGAGTTTTTCCGGATCAATGGTTTCGTTGCCAATTTTAATGGTCAGATCAGGATCCTCAGATAAGAAATCTGAACCACGAAGCATCAATGCATAGACAGCGTCCATCGTTGCACGCGATGTTTCCCACATCTGGGTTTGTTTTTGTTTCAACAGCCAGATTTTCATTTCGTCGACAGACTTTTGGTCGCTTGTGATCTCATCGAATGTTTCAATCATCATGGCTTGCGTTTCAACCGGCGCCTGATACCAGAACCAACTTTCCACCCGCGCCCAGTACATTCCCATTTCATCTGAATAAAGCGCTTTTTCGGATAGAGATTTAATGACAAGAGAAGGAATGATATCGTTTCCGAGTCGTTTCAAAGAAAGAGCAATCATCCCCTGCAACTGGTTATCATATTGGATCCAAAATTTTTCGGCTTGTGATTTGTAATAGTCAAAAGCTTCTTGTGATTGAGATGGAACAGGTCTTTCTTTCAGGAAAAAGCTCCTGGTGTACAAATACTTTATCTGAAAATTACCTAAATGGTTCTCTGCAAGCTTCACGCCTTTGATTTTTTTCAGATCTTCATAACCGTTGCGGAGTTCCAGGTCAAGAAAATCGATGGTTTTTAACACCATGTCCCAAACGCTCTTTTCACTCCTGAAATCACGAACTCCCAGATGATAAAGACGGCCAAATCCGGTTAAAATATTCAAAGAAACATACTGACTCTCGATCATTCCTTCAAACCATGGAAATCCACCGCCCGGCCCCTGCAACCTTTCAAGCTTACTTAAATTTTCTTTCACGACAGACCGCAGCAAGTTAATATCGTAATAAAGTCCCAGCCGTTGTTTACGCGCCGTTTCGTTCTGTGCCTCGGCAACCCAGGGTGTTTCCTGAAGCAAGGCTGATTTCAGGGCTTGATTTTTTTCCAGATTTGATACCAATGCATCGGGAGAATAAGTCTTCCAGCTTTCGAAAACATTTTGAATGGAAGGATTAGATTTCATCAGAAACGAGGCAAGCTCATTGGCATAATAACTGGCAAATACCGCATCCGCATTATCGTATTTTCTGTCATTCAGCGCCGGCAATGCCTGAATGGCGTACCAAACCGGATTTGCTGCAAATTCCATGGTCAGACGATAATTTTTGGCCGATTCATTCTTTGTGTTTTTCGAACCGGAAGTGAGAAGCTTATTGAAATTAAATTCAAAATCACCCTTTCCCCGAACCGGAAGAGGTAAGGTTTCGGTTACCAACATACGGTTTGGGAAAACCGGAATTGCTTTTTCCTCTCCGTCGCTGAAATTCTCTGCCGATGCAGAAATCCGGTATTTTAAAACAGATAAATCCGGATCAACGGGAATAATGATTTTCCAACCGACGGAAACACTTCCATCTTTCAGGATATTAAATGGCATGCGAAGATCATTCCTGATTAAGCTGTCGAGGGAATTCTGAGACAAACCGTCAAAAAGATTCATTTGGATCGTCCCCGAAAGAGAATGACCGGAAAGATTCACAATCTTAGTGCTGAAAATAACCGTGTCGCCCTGGCGAAGAAACCGGGGTACATTGGGAAAAACCATCAAATCCTTACGCGTAATAAGATCTTCGGCGATCAACCCGTAATCAAGATTTTTAGTATGCGCTAACCCCTGAAGCCTCCACCGGGTAAGCGATTCGGGGACTGTAAATTTAATCACAAGACTTCCCGAAGTATCGGTCAGAAGTGTCGGGTAGAAAAATGCAGTTTCACGAAAATCTCTCCGGACCTGGATCCCGGATAACTTATCATCGACTTTCTCTTCAGTATCATCGAGTGGTTTTTCTTCAGCTATTTCATTCTCTTCCATGGCGGGAGGCGCTGACATCTCATCTCCCTTGGCAGCAATGCCCCCAATAAATGCCGGGGAAAGCATCAAATTTCCGCCGACCCGTCCAAGCTTTAAATGGGAATCTCCGAAATAATTTAAACCAAACCAATTCAACGAAGGATACTGCCGGAGGGGAATATTATCGTCGGAATAAACAGGTGCATAAATGGAACCACTCATAGTCCGGAATGCATTGCTGATATTCCATGGGGAAAAAGAAAAATATTTACGGAAAAGCTCAAATGACCATCTATTCGCACGAAAGGCATCCAGGGAAGCATCATACATCGACATCAATAATTCTGCCTCTGCGGCTTTTTTATCGAAAGAAGTGATCCGTATCCTCCACTCTTCCTCTTTTCCGGGATCGAGTTTGTCGCGGAAAGTCTCAAAAACAATATCCAGCTTTTTATTGGTATAGGGAACGGTAACCAATTGACTGTTCTGAAAAATCCGGTTATGTTTTACAAAAAGAAAATTCACGAAAAAATTACCCCGGTACTGCTCCTTGATGGAGATTTCAATCAAACGCTGTTCCTCGCTCAGATTAAGCCACTGTCGCGATATTATACTGTCATGCATCCGGATCTCCACCAGAAGTTGAACTTTCTTTTCTTTTGAACCAATTAAAAATTGAGCTTTTTCACCGGGTTGTCCCGATGTTTTTAACGGAACATACCAGTTGAGCGTATTTACCGGCAGTTCTGACAGAAAAGGATCAAATGCGGTGAAATAAATGGTATCAACCACCGGCTGGTCGTATGGATCCGTTGATTCAGCGGTCAACAGGTAGTATCCCGGGCTAAAAACACTTTCATTTAATGTTTTCAGATTAAATACAGAATCGGTAGCGGTGTTGAAAGTCTTTTCGAAGAGGGGAGGGTCTTTACTCCAGGCGGTGGGATTATTTTCGTCATCATAGATATCGTTTGGAAACAGATCATAGAATTTTTCTCTTTGCATCAGATTGATATCCGGACGGTTCCACATCCTGGTCTTAAAGATCCGGTCAGGCTGGTGTACCCGCTGCAGAACAAGGGTAACCTTAGCGGGCGTTGGCCGGCCATTCATATTGGAAGTCGATATTTTTATGAGGCTGTCCCGGGAAAGATTAACCTTTTCGGGAACATCCACCTGCACGAAAAGAGAAACATAACCCACGGAAACTGTTTGCCGGGAAGATTGCGTTTCGCCATTAATGTCAGTAATGTCGGCGGAGATGCGATAATCAAATACAGGATTATTCTTTTTATCGATAGCATAGTCTGGAATTGCAGGGAAGGAAATAATAAAACTCCCATCCGGAGAGGTCTTTGCTTCACCATTTGCAATTTCTATTTCAGGAGAAGAGGGAAGGGGACAATACCATCCACGAATCCACCAGGGAAAACGAGCCGTCCGGACGACCCGGTATCGCAATGTTGCCCCGTCAATATTATTACCGGCATACCCGGTTGCTTTTCCCCCGAGTTGAACTGTTTCACCGAGTCTGTAATTTCCCTCGACCGGTTTAAAAGACACTTCAAAAGTTGGGCGCCTATATTCCTCCACGCTTACCGATACGGACCCCGATCCGTTGGAGATCGTCATTTCTCCTGTCAGGACACCTTGTGGAGCGATAAAAGTACCGTTGAATGATCCGTAATCATTTACAGTCAAAGTCTGTTCTGATACTATCTGCCCATTGACATCCGTAAAAGTTACTTTTGTCGAGCTGTTGTGGAAGACTTTAAAGGAGTCTCCATATTTTGAAAGTAAAATTCCTTTAAAATAGATAGTCTGACCGGGACGATATATACTCCGGTCGGTAAAAAACCACGAGACCGGAACAGGAATAATATTCTGTTTGGTCACTGGATATTGGGAAAAATCATCGGAAATGAAAAAGTCATTATTATACCGGATTTTCAAGAATATATTCGAATAACGTGTTTTACCTTCTGCCGGGGGAACCATAAAATATCCGGATTCATCGGCAACAAAAGTTCCGACCTTTTTTATTTCTTCTTCGCGGCTTTTATAATTATAATTTTTTGTCCAGGCCTCGGCAGAAGCTTGACCAAGTGGTTTTCCGGTTTCCCTGTCAAGAAGGTAAAAACCAATTCCTCCGCTCTCTGCAGGAAGACTAATATAGCTGATGGGCGAAGCCCAGAAGGCTACATGGGTGAAGAAGTCAGAGGAATCTTTATCAACTGTGTCAAAGGAACAAACCAAAACATAAAATCCGGATTTTATTTTCGGAATTTCCGTTTCTGCGCTGTGAAACTGGAAATCCCCGTCGGATGGGAGTGCGACACTCCATGACCGAACTAAAGGTAACGAACGTAAAAATGTCAGAAGCTGTTTTTCTTTCAGCCGGTTGATCTTTTTGTGAAAAGTTTCCGGGTCTGCGTTGAAGAGCTGGAAAGAAAGTTCTTTAACATTTTTAAACCGGACCAGAGCCGGCGAAGGTTTTTCAGCCGGAACAGCATATTCTTTTATGATTTCTATGGAGGGCTGTGTAATGAGAGAGAGGAGGTTTTTACATTTCAGCGAACCATCCGCATTGGGGAACGCACGTAATGCTTCCCCGCATAGATCAAATGCAGTCTTTAAATCATATTTGTATTTTTCTGAAACCGGCGGGTTGTATTGTTGTCCCTGGTTAAAAAGAAAATTAGCCAGGGTGAATAAAATCTCCGTGTATGACGGCGAAGAAGAATATTGTCGGGCAAACTTTTCCAAAGCATCATGGTAAAGGCTGTCTTTACCGGGAATGATCGAGTAATTCTTTACGAATTCAAACCGCTTCAGTTCAGCATCAATAAGCGCTTCCGGGGATATATCCTGAAGATGAAAGCCTGCAAGATTCTGGAATATCTTAAGGGCAATGAACTTAACAGAGGCAGAGTCGGTGGAAACAACTTTCATCCTGATAAATTCAGGAGTTTGATTATAATAAGCAGGATCATCGATCTGAAATGCCGTTCCCGACTGTATTTCTTGTCCCCGGCCGGTGGTAAAGAAGTCAAGTGCGCGGTGAGCAAGAAAGTCATAAAGGGTAGGGCGGAAATCAATGGCAGGATCTTGTTTTTCTTTGCCAAGAACCGGGCTGTCAAGAATTGCCTGGTAATCTTTGATTTTTATGGATTTAAGAAGACCATCCTGACTTAAAGAATAAAGAAAATTTGAAGTAATGGCATTAAAAATAGCCGACAGATCCCAGGTCTCGATACTGTCGGGAATATTTTTGCCAAGAATAGACCGGTCGTGGAACCGGTATTGATTATTTTGATAATATTTCCAATAAACCTCACCCAGAATTGAATGTAGAATCTGCTTCCGGGGCGCCGAAGAACGACTGATTTCTTTCTGAAGGAAATAAATGGTGTTGATAAAAAAATTCTCCTGAAAATTTGAATTCAGACGGATTTTATAGAGAATTGCTTTCAGAACCTGGGGATCGTTCTTTTCTTTTTGTGCGGCAGAAAAGATTTTTTCGACGAGATCAATCGCAGATTTTGGCTGACCTAACCCGGCAAGGGAATCAACAAGTTCCCAGGAAGAAACAAATGAATCCTGCGACTGTGATTGACCTGGAATATTACCCAGCAGGATTAATAACGAAAATAAAATGAAAAAACGAACTTTTTTCGTTTTCAGATCACGACGTTTATAATCTTTTGAGGAACGACAATGATCTTTTTCGGAGATTTTCCCTGTAGCCATTTTTCTGATTCTTTTGCGTTAAGCACTGCAACTTCAATATCTGAAATGGGTAAATTAATGGGTAAGGTTAATTTAAAACGCATTTTCCCATTAAACGAAACGGGATATTCAAAAGTATGTTCAACCAGGTATTCGAGGTTGAAATTAGGGAAAGAAGCGCTTGAAACACTATTGTTATTTCCCAGCGCTTGCCAGAGTTCCTCTGCGAGATGCGGAGTATAAGCCGAAATCAGAACAACAAGAGGCTCGAGGATAGCTCGTTTTTTACACCTTAAATCAGTCAGCTCGTTTACGCAGATCATATAGGTGCTAACGGCCGTATTAAAGGAAAGGCGCTCAATATCCTCTTGCACTTTACGGATGGTTTTATGAAGGATTTTTAACTCCCCGGGAGTTGGGGGATCGTCAGTGACGCAGAAACCGTTGTTTTCATCGTGGAAAAGTCGCCAGAATTTTTTAATAAAACGAAAAACTCCTTCAATTCCATTGGTATCCCATGGCTTGGATTGTTCAAGCGGCCCAAGGAACATTTCGTACAACCGGAAAGTATCGGCCCCGTATTTTTCAATCAGGTCATCGGGATTTACAACATTGTATTTGGATTTTGACATTTTTTCAACCTCTGATTTCAGCAGGACAGCATCTGTTTTAAAAAGTGGTTTGAGCTGCTCCAATTTAGTGTTTTCATCAGGCATCGAAAATATATCAGGAGAGGTAACTTTCAAAATTTCAAAAAAGTCCTTATAAGTAGCAATTTTATAGTTCGATAAAAACGAATACTTTTTTTTACATTCTTCAAATTTTGTTGTTGAAAGAATACCATTTTCAACAAATTCTATGGGGATATTAATCCAACCGGTATCCATATGAAAATCGTCCTCCAAATTTGCCGGAAGTATATAACCGGGTTTGTTATCTGATGAAAGCTCATCAGTAGTTCCGGAAAGTACGACCTTGATCTGAGCTTTTTGACTCATTCCCTGTATCATTCCCTGGTTTATCAACTTTTTAAAAGGTTCTTCTTTGACCGACAAACCAAGGTCGAATAAAAATTTATTCCAAAAACGGGCATAGATCAGATGACCGGTAGCATGTTCAGCGCCTCCGATATAAAGGTCGACATCTTGCCAATATCCGACGGTTTCTTTAGAAAAATACTCGTGGTTGTTGTGTGGATCCATATACCGGAGGTAATATCCGCTTGATCCGGCAAATCCGGGCATGGTGCTGGTTTCAAGGGGCCAACCCTCTTTTGTTTTCCAATTTTTTGCACGTGCGAGGGGAGGTTCCCCGGTTTCTGTCGGGAGATAGGCATCAACCTCGGGGAGAACCAACGGAAGCGCATTTTCATCGAGAGTAGCAGCAATTCCATTTTTGAAGTAAATTGGAAATGGTTCTCCCCAATAACGTTGGCGGCTGAATATAGCATCCCGGAGACGAAAATTTACCGTTCCCTTTCCAATTCCTTCAGCCTCAATTCTCCGGACAACAGCCCCAATGGCGTCCTTTACTTTCAGTCCATCAATAAATTCGGAATTTATAAGTATTCCGTCTTTAGCGTCATAAGAGCCTGACGAAATATCCCCACCGGAAACAACTTCAATGATCGGAAGATTAAAATGTTTGGCGAAATCATAATCCCTGCTGTCGTGTGCCGGAACGGCCATGATAGCGCCTGTGCCATAGCTCGACAGAACATAATCCGCCACCCAGACAGGAATTGGCTTTCCGTTAAATGGATTAAGGCAGTATGCTCCGGTAAACTCACCGCTAACTTTTTTTACCTCTGCCATGCGCTCGCGTTCCGAACGATTTTTTGCTTCCCTGATATAATGGTTTACTGCCGCTTTGCGGTCGGAAGTGGTAATTGTATCCAGGAGTTCATGTTCCGGCGCAAGTACCATGAAAGTAGATCCGAAAACAGTATCGGGCCGGGTTGTAAAAATATTCAGGTTATAGGGAGTGTCTTTGATGGGGAATATAATCTCAGCTCCTACTGAACGGCCAATCCAGTTACGCTGCATCTCCTTCAGGGAATCGGAAAAATCAATAATGTCGAGTCCGTCGAGCAATCGCTGGGCATAGGCGGTAATACGAAGGAACCATTGGCGCATAAGTTTACGTTCGACCGGATGGCCGCCCCGCACTGAAAAACCATTAGACACCTCATCATTGGCAAGAACGGTCCCCAGTTCCGGACACCAGTTAACCGTGGCATCCGAAAGATAAGCAAGCCGGTAGTTCATCAAGATTTCCTGTTGCTGTTTTAAAGAATAGGATTTCCATTCAGAAGAAGTGAAAATACCATTCCAGCCTTCTTCAAAAAATGAATCTTTTCGCGAAAGATCTTTATACCACCCGGGATTAATCGAAGCATTTACCGGGACGTTCCCGGAGATTTCAAAAACCTCTACCAATTGTGAAATTGGCTCTGCTTTTTGTGTATCAAGGTTATACCAGTGATGAAAAAGCTGTATAAAAGTCCACTGAGTCCATTTATAATAATCTGGATCACAGGTTTTTACTTCGCGGCTCCAGTCAAAACTAAAACCAATCTTGTCCATCTGTTCCCGGTAACGGGCTACATTTTTCTCCGTGGTCGCCGCCGGATGCATACCCGTTTGAATGGCATATTGCTCCGCAGGAAGTCCGTATGCGTCATAACCCATGGGATGCAATACGTTGAATCCCTTTAGTCGTTTGTAACGCGAATAGATATCAGATGAGATGTAACCGAGTGGATGTCCGACGTGTAAACCGGCCCCCGAGGGGTAAGGGAACATATCGAGCACATAGAATTTAGGTTTTGAATGATCTATTTCTGTTTTGAAAGTTTTATGATCGATCCAGTATTTTTGCCACTTCTTCTCAATTTCTTGTGCATCGTATTCCATGGTAACTCCGGGTTTTGATTTTTCCCTGATTTTAGAAAAACTATAATCCTTGGGTTAGTGAGATCAAATAAACCCAGCAAAATTAGGAAAAACGCCCGACATGGAGGAATTTTTATACATTTGAAAAACAATCTCACCCGAACTCCATGACTGATCCTCCAGGCCATCCTCCTAAAAAAAGACGACCCTCTGTTTTCATCCGGATCATTATCTTCTTAATGGGGTTTCTTATTGTGGTTTATTTTTCTGTTTTTTTCGGTTTCAACTATTTTGGAGAGAAGCTTCTCAGAAAATATCTGAAGGAGCGGGTTGCCAAATTAAGCGAAGGATTGTATGATGTTGATTTCGGTAAGTTGACCCTGAATATTCTTACCGGAAAAGCAACCATCGAGGAATTTGAAATGTCGCCCGACACTGTGCTTTACAATAAGATGAAAGCAAAAGGAACGATCAGAAAGTCACTATACCGGATTTATTTTAAAGCGCTTTCGGTCAATCCCCTTAATTTTCTCCAAATTTATTCAAGCCGAAGAATAAATTTGAAACAAATTGTCTTACAGGAACCCATAATCAGCATTATCGGATTTCCCGATACCGTGACTGCTAAGAAAAGCCGTTTACGAATTATCTATGAAGACATATATCCCACGATTTCTGAACTTTTTAACGATTTTCATGTCGACCGGATCACCATAAATAATGGATTACTATTAACCTCTTTCCGGCAAAAAACCGGACGATTGTCGTTAGGTGAATATGAATTTTCGTCGGTCCTCTACGATGTATCCGTAAACCCGTTTAGTTATTATAACCATGAAAGGGTTTTCTATTCACGCGATATCGAATGGATCATCCATAACCTTGAAATTTCACTTGGCGACAGTTTATACTTCCTTAAAGCAGCGGAACTCGGATTTTCTTTAAGCAAATCCAAACTCTGGGGGAAACAACTTTCTCTTATTCCGAATTTTCACTCATCCCGGTTAAAATCTGTAACCAGTGGAGATTTCTTCCAAATAGAAATTCCCGATTTTTATATTGATGGAATTGACTTATACAAAACCCTTGTCGATAAAAAAGTTGAAGTAAAAAATGTTCTTTTGACAGATATCAGGTTTAAAATGTTCCAAAACATTCAATCCATCCGGAATATTCTTGTGACCCGGGGGAAACCAAAACTTCAGGTAGCAAACATCTATACCATTATTGCCGGAGCATTAAAATCGGTTGCCATTGATTCTTTTTCCCTTAAAGATGCCTCCTTCGAATACTTCCGGGATCTTCATGACCCAAATCCGGAACTAAGGATTACATCCGTTAATCTGGATCTTTCGAATTTCTTCCTGAACTCCCTGGCCTACCTCAATACGAATAAAATCTTCTATTCGGACGATATCGAACTTCAATTACAAAAAGTAAGCATGAAGCTCCGGGATGAAGTTCATTATGTGAATTCTGAAGAAATCCGGGTTTCGACAAAAAAATCCCTGATCGACATCCATAATAGTATTCTTTTTCCTGATAAAAAACTCAACCTGCAATCAAAAAAGGGACCGATTAATATGATATCCTGTTTGCTTCCGAACCTGGTTTTTTACGACGTTGACCTGAAACAGGTTTTTAATAAAAGGATTATAAATTTCGATCATCTGGAAATAATGGAACCGGACCTGATTTATACGAAATACCATAAATCCAAAAACCCGGATCCCAGGTTCAAATCGCCAGAAAGTTTCTTTCAGGAAGAAAACGAAGATGTAGTCTATGATCTCTTGAAAAAATATATTAAGGAGATAAAAGGAAATTTCATTCATATTTCCCGGGGACAGATGCAGTTTCTGCAGGAATACGAAAAAACGGAAAAGAAAATAGCTTCAGGTAGTTTTGATTTAATCATGCAAGATTTTTTGATGGATTCCATTCATGGCATGAACAGGGAAGGTTATTTCTACAGCCGTGATTTCACATTGGATGTAAATACGTTATCTTATGAATTGCCTGACAGCTCGCGCCGCCTGGGAATCGAACAACTTCATATGAATACGAAAGACTCCCTTATAGAGATCCATAAATGTTCTTTTAATAAAATAAGCAATCCTCTCTATACAAAATCCAATCTCACTAAAAAACCAAACATAGCCTATGATTTTACTTTTAATAATCTTAGAGTATCCGGATTGAATCATAAAAAATTATTTTTAGAAAAAGTTCTTAAAGCCAATACAATTATTCTTGAAAAACCCGGTCTATGGCTGGAAACAGAAGAAAAATCCTTCCCGGAAAAGTTATCTGATGAAACAATTCTATCTCAAACTTCCATGTTCCCCAGGTCTTTTGAAATAGGAAAATTATTAGTGAAGGGCGGAGCGCTTTCTTATAACGGTCAAGAAGAACAAAAAGCGACATATTTTTCACTTAAAGACATAGATTTTGGAATTATCAATGCCGTCGTACATATTCCGGAGAAAGGCAAAGCAAATGGGCTGATCAAATTTGATTCCCTGGAACTAACGGCTTTCCCCATTACAATCATTCTGGCCGACAGCACTTATGCTTTAAAATGCAACAGGTTGAGGGTACATTCCTATCCGTCCGACATAATTGCAGAAGGAATAAAAATAGTTCCGGTTCGCCCATCAGAAGAAATTGAAAAACAACATGGTCTTATGACAATAGTTCTCCCGTCCCTTGCCATTAAAGGTTTTTATTTCGACAAGGCCATTTTTACCAGGCAATGGTTTATGGACGAGATAATAATTGAAGAACCATCCATTGTCATGGAAAGAAGATTAACTGAAAAACATGCCCCTGAATTAAAGAACCTGTTCCCGGGTCAAAAAATCAAGTTTCCTCTTTTCATGGAATCCGTGGATGTTGGTAAGATAATGATTAAAAACGGGTCGTTTGATTTGAAAATGACCGCAAAGGATACCGAAAAATCCTATTCCCTGTCGAATATCAATATAGCGGCCGATCGGGCCAGGATTGATTCAGTCGCACTGGGGAACCCGGAAACGGCACTACCCTTCTTCTGTCAGGATATTACATTTTCTTCCGGCGGGAATAAATGGATCGCTAAAGACAGTATGTATACTTATTCCTTTACTGGTTTTGGTTTTTCGACAAAAGCCCGGCAAGCGTATCTTGATTCGTTTGCAATGACCCCAAATTTCTCAAAATTTGATTTTTCCCGGAAAATAGGCCACCAGATCGACCGGTTTGTTGTCAAAGCCCCCAGGGTAAAATTGGAATACCTGGATTTTCAAAAACTAATACATAACCAGGAAATCTATGCCAGACGGATGACCATTGACGGGATGATCTTTGAATCATATAGGGACAAACGTGTCGAATTCCCGAAATCTCAACGCCCCCCATTGCTTCCCCAAATGGTTAAAGCGATCAAAATTCCCATGACTATCGACACGGTAATTCTTGCCAATGGGAGGGTGGTTTATGAAGAACAAACCGGGGAAGAACCTGGACGACTGTTTTTTGACCGGATGAATTCGACCCTGCTTAATTTAACGACCGATCCAGTTCACCAAGGCCAACCGATGATTATACATGGAACTTCCTATCTCATGGGAAAATCATTTGCTGAGGCTTCATTTTACATTCCAATGAATGCCCCCAATGATACTTTTTCAATTATTGCCCATATCGATAAAATAAATTTACCGGATATCAATCCGGTACTTTCCAAACTCCTTCCATTTAAGATCCGCAGTGGTACCGTTACCAGTACTGAAGTAAAACAACTTTATGCGAACAACGATTTTTCAAAAGGAATCATGCAAATGAACTATCAGAATATAAGCATCGAACTTCAAAATACAAAACCCGGAATATGGAACAAATGGGAAACCGGTTTGAAGACTTTATTGGTAAACTGGCTCATTCCCGAAAGCAATCCGAAGGAAGATGGCAAAACCAGAATCGGATATATCTTTTATGAGCGGGATAAAAGCAGGGGATTTTTTAACTTTGTATGGAAAAGCGCACTCAGCGGAATCAAATCCAGCCTGGGAGTCAATTCAAAAGAGCAAAAAGAAATAAAAAAATCAAACCGAAAAATCCTGAAATAAAAAATCCTTACTTTTAACACGCATTTCAAATTCCATGCTTCAACAAGAAGATCGTTATTACCGGCGCCGGATCGCAACGTCGTATTTCACGACGATTATCAGCATTACCTTGGTTTTGTTTTTACTGGGCCTTTTGGGCATGATCGTTCTGCATGCACAGAAACTATCCGATTATGTAAAAGAGAATATTGGTTTTTCGATCATAATCCGGGAAGGGGTGAAGGAATCGGGGATTATGGAGCTTAAAAAGAAACTGGATAAAACCTATTATGTGAAATCGACGGAGTATATTTCCCGCGAACATGCTGCGGAACGGCTAAAAACTGAACTTGGAGAAGACTTTGTCAGTTTTCTGGGATATAATCCCCTGCTTCCCGCCATTGATCTGCGTCTGAAGGCAGCCTATGCCAACTCCGACAGCATCAACCGAATTGAACGCCGTCTTTTAAACAATCCCGAAATCAAAGAGGTATTTTACCAGAAATCGCTGGTTGAAATGATAAATCTCAATATTGAAAAAATCAGCTTTATTTTACTTGGTCTCAGTGGTGTTCTGTTGTTTATTGCCATTGTCCTGATCAACAATACCATCCGGCTATCGGTTTATTCCAAGCGGTTTTTAATACGTAGCATGCAATTGGTTGGTGCTACGGAAGGTTTTATCAGGAAACCATTCCTTTTCCGAAGTGTTTTCAATGGCTGTCTGAGCGCTTTTATCGCCATCGGCTTCCTGACGGTGATTACCTATTTCAGTATCGAACAGCTTCCTGAACTTTTGGAATTACAGGATATAACCATGCTTTTAATCCTGGTTGCCATAATTTTTCTGCTTGGAGTTTTTCTTTCCTGGGTATCGACTTATTTTGCAGTCCGGAAATACCTGAGGATCAAAACCGACTTGCTATACACGTGATATCCGGAAAATATCATTATTTTTGTACGGTTAAACCCATTATTTCCATGGAAAAGAAAACAATGTCCCCTTCGAAAACAAAAAATAAACCCACTACAAAAACCGCCAATCCAATCGACCCTAATGTCAAGATCGGGGAATTCGCTTTTGGAAAGGAAAACTACCGGTTAATGTTCATTGGTCTTTTGTTCATCATTGTCGGCTTTCTCCTGATGATCGGCGGAGGATCGGATGATCCGAATGTTTTTAATCCGGACATATTTAATTTTCGCAGACTTACCCTGGCGCCTTTACTCATATTAGCCGGCTATGCGATTGAGATATTCGCCATTATGAAAAAACCGAAAAAATAATGACCCTTATTCAGGCCATTGTTATTGCCATTGTGCAGGGGATAACAGAATTTTTACCGATCTCTTCCACCGGGCACATGATCATCACACAAAACCTTCTGGGTATTCCAAGCACTGACTTCGTAAAAGCGTTTACGGTCAATATTCAATTTGGCTCTATATTATCGGTTATTGTTCTTTACTGGAAAAGATTTTTCCAGTCATGGAATTTTTATTCAAAACTGGCCATAGCATGTTTACCCCTGATCATTGCTTTTTTACTTGAGAAGCAAATAGATAAGATGCTTGAAAGTGTTTCAGTTGTAGCTGGCGCCTTATTGATCGGAGGCATTTTTCTAATATTTGTAGACAGATGGTTCGATAGACCAGAAAATGAAACGACAAAACTGACCTATAAAAGAGCCTTTATTATCGGATTGTTTCAAATCATTTCAGTAATCCCGGGTGTTTCGCGATCCGCAGCTACCATTATTGGGGGGATGTCGCAAAAATTAACCCGGAAGAATGCCGCTGAATTCTCCTTCTTTCTTGCCATCCCGACCATGTTTGCCGCCTCTGCGCTGAAACTATTTGAAAACCATAAAACCATCACCTCCGACAACATCACCATTCTGATCGTTGGCAATGTGGTGTCATTCATTGTAGCCATGCTTGCCATTAAGGCATTCATCACTTTTCTGACAAAACACGGCTTTAAAGTCTTTGGCTATTATCGTATCATCGTCGGTCTCATACTGATTATTCTGATCCTTTCGGGAAAAAGTTTAACTTTATTGTAATGCAATACCAGTTTGAACAAGGAGAGGTTTTGCTTATTAACAAGCCCTATCGGTGGACCTCCTTTGATGTCGTCGGGAATCTGCGGGGATTTTTGAAAGCAAAACTGGGAATAAAAAAAATAAAAATCGGTCATGCCGGGACGCTTGATCCGCTTGCCAGCGGCTTGTTAATCGTGTGCACCGGAAAATTCACCAAACAAATCGATTCTTATCAGGGCTTGGAAAAAGAGTACACGGGAACTTTTTTCCTCGGCGCAACAACCCCTTCCTTTGACTTGGAAACAGAGATCAATCAGAGATTTTCAACAGAACATTTATCGGATCAGTTAATTTTTGAAAGCGCAAAACGACTAACGGGAGCTCTTGAACAGACTCCCCCCATTTATTCGGCAAAAAAAATTGAAGGGAAGAGGGCATACAAATATGCCAGAAAGGATATCGAGGTGATCATTAAACCCCGGAATATCTCGGTCTCGGCTTTTGAGATAACGAAAATCCGGCTCCCGGAACTTGATTTCCGGATCGTTTGCAGTAAGGGAACATACATCCGGGCTCTGGCCAACGATTTTGGAAAGCTGACAGGTTGTGGAGCGCATCTTACCGCCCTCTGCCGAACCCGTATCGGGCCGTATCATCTCAGGGATGCCTTTGAACTGGATGATTTGAAAAAGAAAATACTCGAATTGAAAGACGAAACCGATCGACAAGATAATGGACAAACAAGTTTCAAATAAGCTTTTTTCAGACGAATACTTCATGAATGAAGCGCTAAAGGAGGCTCGAAAAGCATTAGCGAAAGGAGAGATCCCGATTGGCGCCATTGTCGTTAGCAACCGAACCATCATTGCAAGAGCCCATAACCTTACGGAAACGCTTCACGATGTGACCGCACATGCGGAGATGCAGGCTATTACGGCGGCGGCTTCATTCCTTGGGGGAAAATATCTCACAGAGTGTGTTATGTATGTGACGCTGGAACCTTGCGTTATGTGTGCCGCCGCCGCCGCCTGGGCACAAATCGGGAAAATTGTTTATGCAGCGGAGGATGAAAAAAGAGGTTACCGGCTCATTGCATATCCGATACTACACCCTAAGACAAAAATTGAATCCGGGATTATGGCGTCCGATTGCAGCAAAATCATCAAGGATTTTTTTAAGAGCAGAAGAAAACTTTCGGACCCTGAATGATGATTTCCCGCCCCACAGAAAGAAGGAGGAATCGTGGAGGAGAAGCATTGATTGTACAATATAACCGATGAAATCAAATTATCAGCCGATGAAAAACAAGATTTTAGAAAATCTGTCCTTTGAAAAAATTCTTGATGAAATTGCTGAAGTAGCAGGATATCTGTGGCAAAGAGAATGGGCGGAACGAAATGCGGGAAATATCTCAATCAATATTACAGGGCTGTTGTCAAAAAATGAATTAAAAGGACTAAGACCGGGGAATAGATTCCAGGTCAACCCCCCATTTAAGACCCTTCACGGCCAGGTGTTCCTGATGACAGGAACCGGAACCAGAATGCGGGACCTTGCGAAAAATCCATCCGAAAATATTTGTATTGTCATCGTCGATGAAAAGTCGCAGGTTTCCTATTTCTCTTGCCGGGAAAGTAAAGGACGAACCATAAAACCGACCTCTGAAATATACTCCCACTTAGCCATCCAGCAGATGTTATTGCAAAAAGATGGAACGAAAAAAGTTGTATTGCATACGCATGTGACCGAGTTTATCGCCCTGACGCAGATAAGGAAATTTCAGTCGGCTCGTGCAATTAATGGGGTCATTTGGAGTATGCATCCGGAAACGATCATGTTCTGTCCCAAAGGGGCAGGATTTGTTCCATATATTTTGCCCGGTACCCCTGCAATTGCGCAAAAAACAGTAAAAGTATTATCGAACCACGATGTTGTCGTTTGGGGAAAACATGGCGGTCTTGTCGTCGCACCCACGCTGAGTGAAGCCTTTGATACCATCGATTTACTTGCCAAATCAGTTAAAATCTTTCTAACATGCAGAAATTCCGGTTTTGAACCGGACGGTCTATCGCCGCAGGAACTGCATCAGATTCGACGATCGACAGGAGATTAATGCAGCTCAAATTCCCGTCTTATTAACCCATCCTAAAAATATTTTTTTACTGATAGGTTAATTATACGTAAGATTGTATTATCTTCGAAGTCTGATTTTTATGGACACTACTACGAAAATAATTATTTTTGAAGATGAATATCTTCTGGCCAACGATTTAAAACGACAATTAAATGGTTTTGGCTATGAGGTGGTTGCTATGTTCAGAAAAGCCGAGGATGGAATTGAATATCTGGCATCGCTTGATAAACCCGAGTTAATCCCCGAAGTTGTTTTAATGGATATTTCCCTGGCCGGAAAGATGAGTGGGGTAGATGCCGCGGTTATTATTTCTGAAAAATATCTATGTGCAATTGTATTTATTACCGGTATGAGCCAATTTGAATTTTTTGAAGAGGCATTCAGAAATAAACCTTTTGCGTTCCTGATAAAACCATTTGAAGTAAACCAGGCTATTGTAAGTATTAAACTGGCGCTCTACTTAAGGACTCTCGAAAGCCAGCTCGTGGAATCCCGGAAAGAGTTGGAAGATATCAAGCGGGAAAGAAATCTGAGAGAAAATGACATTAAATAACAAAGACCTCCCCAGCATTTTAATGGTCGAGGACGACCTCGATACGGCAGCCATCATACAAATCTGGTTGAAAGGAACATGCAAAACCATTAATGTACGTGATGGTAATGAAACACTTGACCAAATTGCCACCCAATACCTCAACGGAAAGTTATTTGACCTGATGTTGTTTGATATCAATATTCCTTATCCCTGGAATGGAATTACCCTGATGAAAGAAATCAAAAACAGGTGGGATGTTTATAACCAAATCCCTTTTATCGCTGAAACTGCCTTTGCTTTACCGGAAGATCGTATCAGGATCCTTGCGGCAGGATTTACCGATTATCTCTGCAAGCCATTATCAAAGGAACTATTAGTAGAAACAATTTCGAAAAGACTGTGATAAGCCATTCATTCCTTTATCCTATCCTTTCATTGCTTTTCAATTCTCCGTCTTCTTTCTCCTTTTTGCTCGCTTTATACAATTTTAGCCCACCGTACCCTGCACCCGCAGTGAGTACGATCAAAATTCCAAGTCCGCCATCAATTGGGGCGCCGACGGGATCAGGATTCTGATTACCATCTGAACCATGATCGGTGGGTGGTCCGGGAGGATCAGCCCATACCGGTCCGGGAACAAATATCAGCCAAATTGTTATTAAAAGGAAAACCAAAAATTTTACAATGTTGTGCATAAACCGGAGATTTACATTACAAATAATTCATCTCTTTATAGAAGGAATACTTTCCCTGAAAAAACTTTTTCGTTGGTGATGACCTTGACAACATAGTACCCGCACACCGTTGTTTTCGGGTGCATGATGATAAGCTTTTCACCGGTCAACTTATTATGCATAATCTCTTGTCCCATCAGGTTATAAACAAAAACATCCCCCCTGATGACTTTATTTGAGTTGATGGAAATATAAATGGATCCATTCATAGAGAAAATCCCGATAACCTTCTCTTTTACCGGATTGACCACACCATAAGGATTATTGAAAACAAGCTGAAAGCGGTTCGGATCATCCCCTTCGGTTGAGGAAAAGGAATAAACAGGAATTTCACTCAAGTTCTGAACGATGTTTGTTTTTGCATCTCGCAGGAATATCACTAATCCTGGGATCATATTTCCCGGATTCAGCTCCAGGGTAAAGTTCGAAGCGTTGTTTTTGATAAAACCGAGGGAAATAATACGACGGTCTGACAAACCGGGAAGCGTATTTGTTGATAGTCGTTCCTGTCCTTTCATAGAATAAAATTTGGGAGCATAACCCGGAAGAAACCGGGAATCAAAAGCCTCGTTATACTCATCCGACGAAGCTTCGTCAATACGGATATTAATCGTCTGTGCGGTTCCAAATTCAGCTTCGCGGGCTGTCAGACGGATGGACTTTTCGCTATTCTTATACCAGGGTGTGACGTCATGCACCCTTGCAGAGGCAGGGATTGTAAGGGACCCGGGAGAAGCAGTTACCTGAACGAAAAATCCGTTCATTGCCGGAATGATATCATGATCACTATCATGGATATCGGTATAGCTGGCGGTCGACTCAACCCAGATCTTTGCCGTTGAAGCAATATTACTAAGTCCCCATTCTCCGCCATTCCACTCAAGAGCTGACGGGAATGGATTTCCTAAAAGGTGCCAACCACTGTTGGTTCCGCTACTTAAAGTCAGGTCGTCAACAGGGAAATTGGAGGTGTTTGGAATGCCTGAAAACTGCCTGGTTACGGCTGTTTGATAGGCGACCAGGTACCCTTTTCCTGCGATAAAATCACTCTCAAAGCCGCTGTTCCAGATGCCGGGAGCGCTTTTCGAATTTACCCAGAGATCGGTTACTTCGTCCCATTGATAGAAATCCTCTGAAGCAGTTGGAGGATCGGGGACAAACTCCGGCTGAATAGACTGGGAAACGATGGGGGAAGAAAGAAAATGCCAGCCAAAATAAGTGGACCAACCGTTGAAATATCGCTCAACCGTAATATTTCCCGTTACGCTCCCATTTGAAATGAAAGAGCCGGTCGGTCCGTCATTCGCAGGGGACTTAAGAACGAGTCCTCCGTTTGTTGTGGTAGTTCCGTTGACTGTCAACTGTAAACCAGCCGGGATGTTAAAAATCTTTCCAGCGGCAACGGTCAACGTTCCTGAAATCGTCCGGTTTGCATGCAGACTTAGCCCCGATGCACTATTGGCATTATTTATTATCAGATTCATCGGACCGTTGAAAGTTGGAAATTCCGCGTCGGATGTCATATTATACGATATTCCGTCATATTTTAAAGTGCCATTTTCTCCGTACGACAGAGCATAACCATTTGTGGAAATGGATCCATTGATCATGGTCAGGGTGCCATTTATGGAGAAATTCTGACCCGATGTAACGCCATTTATATTGTTAATAGTCAGATCCTCAAAAGAGATGGCATCAGAACCGTCAAGAGTCTGAACCGACGACGAGCCATTTAAGATAATTGAAAGAATACCCGTCGAAGATCCGTCATCCAATTGCCAGGTTCCATTATTGGTAATATCTCCGGCAATGTTGAATGTGGCATTCCCGGCGCTGTTGGTTCCCCGGAAAGTCCCGGAACTCACAAGCAAATTTCCGCCAATAGTAATATTTGCAGCGGCAGTAGTTCCGCTGTTTCCGACTACGATACTATTCCCCAGGATGACCAGATTGCCAAGGATAGCATGTGTTCTACTCGTAGTCCCGGTCGCAAAACGGATTTCCTGAGCAGTTCCCAGGTTAATGGTCAGGTTGCCCGCAACATTCAGATTCCCCGCGAACGAACCCGGACCTGTGGGGGAGGGTTGAAATATCAGATTCCCATACGTAGGGAATGTCCCGCTTAAACCGGCCTGGGTGCCATAGAAGATATAATTACTATTCCCGGCTAAACTTTTTGTTGCCCCGGGCACAGAAACTTCACTGCCCCCTTGCTTGAAAGTTCCGCCGTCTTCAATCGTAAATATGGAATTAACAATTAGTTTAAATGAAGTGGCATCGAGCGTACTTGCAATTTTAATGGTGACATTTGAGGCTGTTACGGCGGCAACCAGGGTAACCGTGAAGCCCCCTTCAATAAATACATTATCGGCCGACCCCGGAACACTTGCACCCGGCATTCCGCCTGAAGTTCCCGACCAGGTTGAAGTCTGGTTCCAGTTACCGGTTGCAACCGAAAATCTGTCTGCGCCCCATCCCGGACCGGATAATGCCGTCAGTAAGAACAGTAAAAGACAAATCCTTTGCATATACCCACTCTTTTAACTCCTTAATCGGCGAAAAAGATGAAAAGTAATAGCGTTGTTGATAAAAATATTCTGATAGAACCCGGATCAGGGGATTAATCTGTACGGTCAGCAGATAAAAGAAAAGGGATCATTACTCCCCGAATGATGATTCTTGATACTTTTGTCGAATAAAAACTGATCCATGAGAAAGCGGTTGTTCTTTCAGATTTTCATAGTAGTTTCATTTTTCGTCCCCCAACTCATTTTTGCTCAGAATCCCGATTCGGCGGTACTGCGCCGCTTCTATACGGAGGCATTGTCAAATCCGGTCGCCTACCGGAATCTTGATACCCTGTGCGCCCGGTTTCCGCAAAGACTCTGCGGTTCTCCGAAAGTTCTTGAGGCGATCACCTGGACCAAGCAGCTCCTGGAAAGAATGGATCTGGATACTGTTTTTCTTCAGCCGGTGATGGTCAAGCACTGGCAACGCGGAGAAAAAGAAATTGCCCGGGTATTTTCTTTAAAAACCGGGAACCATTCGTTGAACGTTTGTGCTCTTGGAAGTTCAATTGGAACGGGCAGGCAAGGGATCAAGGCAGAAGTTGTTGAGGTCAGGAATTTTGATGACCTGAAAAAATTAGGTCGCCGGAACATCGAAGGGAAGATCGTTTTCTTTAACCGGGCTGCCGATCCCGCACCTATCTATACTTTTAATGCTTACGGAGGAGCTGTTGACCAGCGTGCCCATGGCGCAATGCAGGCGGCAAGATACGGCGCCGCGGCGGTACTGGTGCGTTCTGCAACGTTAGCGCATGATAACGATCCACATACGGGGATCCAGCATTATGCCGACAGCGTAAAGGCCATTCCTGCTCTTGCCGTCAGCACCAACGATGCCGACAACCTTTCCGGATGGTTGAAAAATGATCCGGGGTTGAAACTATTTCTCAGGACGACCAGTGAAGAATTACCGGAGACACTGAACTATAATATTATTGCCGAGATCAGGGGAACAGAATTCCCCAATGAGGTTATAGCCTTTGGAGGGCATATCGATTCCTGGGATATCGGACAGGGAGCGCACGACGATGGTGTGGGAGTCGTACAGACGATTGAAGTTCTCCGTTTGTTTAAAGCGCTTAATATAAAACCGAAACATACGATCAGAGTTGTTGTTTTCATTGACGAGGAATATGCACAGCGTGGAGCGGCTGCCTATGCAAACTTTGCAAAGGACCACGGCCGTCATCTTGCTGCCATCGAGAGCGACCGTGGTGGATTCACCCCGCAGGGTTTTTCCATAGATGCAAATGAGGCAGCCATTAAAACCATTCAAAGCTGGAAACCGCTGCTGCTTCCCTATGGTCTTTGGTCAATTGAAAAAGGGGGCAGCGGGGTCGATATCCGGGATCTGAAGCCGTTTGGCATTCCGCTTATTGCTTTAGTGACTGACTCGCAACGGTATTTTGATTACCAGCATGCCGCAGGCGATACGTTTGATAAAGTCCATCCGAGAGAACTCCAACTTGGTTCGGCTGCCATTGCTTCGCTGGTATTTTTAATTGACAAATACGGTCTATGATTTTATAACGGATTTTATGGAACTGACGAGAGAAAAAGCGCTGGAATTGCTTCATACTTACGTGAAGAATGAAAAAATGATATTTCATTGCCTTGCTTCGGAGGCGGTTTTAAAAGGAATTGCCCGGAAGTTGGGAATGGATGAAGAAAAATGGGGATTGGCGGCCCTTTTACACGACCTGGATGTGGAAGTTACCAATGCCGATCCGCTGGTTCACGGAACACAAACAGAAGTTCTTCTCAAAGATTTTGACGTGGATCCGGAAATTCTTGACGCCATCCGGATGCATAATGAGTGCTCCTCAGGAAAAGAAAGAACAACGGTATTTCAGCATGCAATGGCCGCCGGGGAGACCATTACCGGTTTGATATTTGCAACAACCTATGTTTATCCCGACAGAAAGCTGGCAAGCGTAAAACCGAAATCGGTCACCAAACGGATGAAAGAAAAGATGTTTGCAGCCTCGGTTAAACGTGAAAACATAATGGAATGTGAACGGATCGGGATCCCGATCGATGAGTTTGCCGCGCTCAGTATTAACTCAATGCTCACGATCGCAGGGGAGATCGGGCTTTAAAAACAATAAAATGAACACCCGGAATAAAGTCTTTAACAACCCGATTGACGATAAAAGAAAAGCTTTTTTCGTTTGAAATTGGATTTTCAGAGACTTTTCGTATTTTTGCACTCCCAAATTCCTCCTTAGCTCAGTTGGTTAGAGCATCTGACTGTTAATCAGAGGGTCGCTGGTTCAAGTCCAGCAGGGGGAGCAAGACAAGTGCAAAGTGTAAGGTGCAAAGTGTAATAATTTACACTTTGCACTTTTCGTTTTGGACCTTACACTTTATTCCGAGGATTCGAGTATTCAAATTGGTTGCAACATTGAGCAGCAGGGGGAGCAAAAAAGCCGTGAACAGCGGCTTTTTATTTTGCACTTTACACATCGCACGTAAGAATTGGAAATTTTTTACCGTATTAAAGCTACGGTACCACTCATGGCGAAGGAGGTTCCCTTGTGACCGGTAAGTTCATAAACAGCTTTCCAGGCATAGACGTCAACGGGACAGAAAGAGCCATTGAAGGTCCCGTCCCAGCCAATTTTCGGATCGTCGGTTTGAAAGATGACCTGCCCGAAGCGGTTGAAGACCTGCAACCGGAAATTGGCAAAGATAAGCGGATCCGTCACGACAGGCCTGAACCAATCGTTCAACCCGTCGCTATTTGGTGTGAATGCATTGGGAAAATAGACTGGCACGGGCACATCCTTACATTCCTTGATCATGATCCATGCCGAGTCGGTGGCTTTACATCCGGTAGATTCACTGTATGCGTAAATGACAAGATGCATACCGACGGAATCATTATCCGTATCCAGTACACTGGTAATCACGCCATCTACCGAATATTGTCCGCCCTGGGGGGTCCCTCCCGTGAACTGGACAAGGCCGGATGACCTGCAAACCTCAGGAATGACGTTTAGTTCAACTATCGGCGGAGTAGTATCGATCGTGAGTTCAAGGGTCGATGCAGGCCCGTCGCCGCATAAGGAATCATGCCCGTAAACAGAAAGAATGCCTGACGTCGAGGAAGGATTAAAACTAACCTGAACAGAGCTGTCTTTTCCTGCGATCGTGACATTTGTTCCGGAATAAGACCAGATATAGCTTTGTGTGTTTGGAATGAGATCCAGTGAATAGGTCAGACTTCCTGTCAGTGCGCAAGGAATGAGAGGACCGCTGATTGGGCCTGCAGCTCCGGGAGAACGGTGAAGCATGAAAGGTACCGGTGGAGCAGGATTTCGCGTGACATACCACCACGAATTGACCGTGTTGAGATCTCCCACCGTATTATTCCAGGTATGACATCCCGTACCTGATATGCATCCTGATAGCGTATCAATTGTTCCTCCGGGAATCTGGCTGTCATCCCAGAAAAGACGAATTTGTTTCCCCGGAGGGCGAATTTGAGAAACGATAAATCCATTGTCATTGAACTCTATGTCATCCAGCGGCATATGGGTGATACCGTTGACGCAGGTGACTGTCGCGAACAGAAGTTTACCACCATCCACCGGATTTCCGTCATTATCCAGTCCATCCCAATGAACCATATTGTACCCGCCCGGGCCCGGATCCGCTTTTACAACCGTCAACAGTTTGACATCTTCAGGATCTTCGCCGGACTTTGGATTGAGCTCGATGAGAACTTCTGCAAAACCGTCCCTGGTGACTTTGATGCCAAAATCGGCTCCGGTATTGCACCCGGTGGTCACCTGGACAGGTAATATGATATTCGTGGTTCCATGGGCTGTCGGAAAGATGCTGGGATCAGGTTCGTTAAGAAAAATTTTGTACCTGGGATATGTGTGAGATCCTGTTCTTGACTGGCGGTCGGTTGTGATATTCCCTGTATTCTCACAACCGGTGACATTGCTGGAAATGGCAAAAGTTCCCCCGATGATCCCGTTGAGGGAAACTTTTGTGACGATACTATCGTCCGACAGGATCATCAATGAGCCATAGAAGCGATGTGTGGAAGGGGGGAATTGGGCACTGAGACACCAGAATTGCCAGGTTTTCGACCAGACCCTCCCCGGTATAGGTTCTCCGTTTGAATTCACTACAGTTAAGTCAAAATATCGAAATGAATGCTGATTTTCATCAGTATATCCGGATCCGGGAGGATAATAAAACTCGATGTAGTGATCACCGGTTGTTTGAGGGATAAAATCCAGGTATGGATATCCTCCTGAAAAAGGACCAGCGACAGCCTGGTCATAGGTATCGATGAACCCGGTCTGGCCGGAGGTGGGGACAAAAAAAGGGCCATATACCACATTTCCCGAAGGATCTTTGATCCGGTATTTCATATCCCCGGGATAGCTCCACCAACCTACGTCCATAATCTGCCCGAACCCGAACCGGATCCGCTCGGTGGTGCTTCGAAGGGCAATGTTGATTCGGTAATCGGGATTTCCGTCATAGAACCCGAAATCATTACGGAATTTATTAATTTCCAAGGCTCCCTGACCACCGGTAAGCGGGATGATCTCTTTCGTCCCCTCCGCTGATATCCTGAAAATGAACATTCCCGTGAAAAGCATCAGGCAGAGAATAAAACGAATTGATCTGCAGAGAGGTACTTTAATATTTTCTCCCATGATGCGCGTCTGATTGGGTAAAGGATCCTGATAAATGTTGTCTGGAGATTACACAGGTATAAAAATAGAAAAAAGAAGGAATGGTTAATAAATTTTATTTTTATCTTTTGAAGTTAAATATTATTATGTAAGTTTGATACTAAGCAAGGTTACTTCAAACCACCATCTGCACAGTTGCAACTTTGAACAGTAAGGGGAGCCAGACAAGTGCAAAGTGTAAGGTGCAAAGTGCCACCAATTACACTTTGCACTTTTCGTTTTAGACTTTGACTTCGGATTTTACACTTGTTTAGTTCATCAGGTTCAGCAGATTTTTACAGATTATTTATTGAACCAAACAGTACAGGGCGGAAATACAAGTAAACCGATCTTCCGATCAATAAACAATCTGTTTCCTGGTAAAAGTATGATCTGCGGTTTGAATTTTAATGAGAATAATTCCTTTTCGGTTTACTTTGAAAATCTCCTTTCCCGACCCCTTAGCCCCTTCCCGTGTTTCGAGAACGGTGGCATCGATGTGGAAAAGAGTAATCTGCTTAACCGGCAAGTGACTTTCGACACAAAATGAGCCATCGGAAGGTACCGGATAAATCAAGATCTCTTGATTTTGACTCGATTCAAATCCAGCCGGTTTACCTTTTTGGGTGATATTTACATATACTGATTGCAGTTGGGTTGCGTTTATATTGACTTCAAAAGTTCTTGGTTGAATGGTTGGATTCTTTTCCAGCGACCGGAAAATTATGGCATCATTTCCATTTCCGGTTTGCACACTGGCTTCACACCAACCTGGCAAAGTAGTTTCCATAACCCACGGCTTATTCAAAAAAATGAACAGCGTGTCCCGACTATCGTAAGGCCAGTTCAGTACCAGTGAATCAGGATCAACAGAAAGGAATTCGTTAAAGGGTTTTTGCAGAATCGTCACAGAGACATCCGGAGTAATCGAAGAGGATAATTGTAATGAAGTTGAACGAGGAAGATCTCCGTAGTTAGTCTCTTGGGCTGTAAAGGTCACTGTGTCACTACCCCTCCCGGAAATGATATCGGCTGACAACCACCCCGGAAGGTTGCCCTCCAGGGACCAGTCGGCATTTGTATGAATATAGAGCATTGTCGAAGCCGATTGGTCAAACTCCAGGATTACGGTATCGGGAGTTGCTTCCAACAAGTACATTTCGGAAAGCGGTCTTTCCCAGATTCCATGATAGGTTCCCGCATACAACAGAGAATCCCGCAGAAGTAAGGAATGTACGTAAATATATTCCGGAAATCCTGTGTCGGAGAGAAACCATTCCCCGCCATTGTTTGATGAGACATACACTGGACAAAACAGAACATCTGACCCCCTTCCGCCGGTTTTGGTTAACCACATTATCCCATTAACAATCAAGCAAATGAGATGGCCTGGTTGTTCCGGCAAGGGCTGGTCAACGCGAGCGTTTTTTCCAATTATGCAAACATCTCACCGCAAACCCATTCGAGCGGTTTGAAAGTAATCTGAAACGCTGAAATTTTGCAGGTTCATCCTATGCGATAAGGCTTTTATAGTACCATAAGGATTTGAAGTCCAGTAGAGGGTTGCAAACCCCTGAAATTTCCAACTGATATTGCTGTTAACGATACCGCTTTCCCTGGTACTGAACACGTTGAATATTGAATACACCGAAAAGGGATTCAAGAATATCATAAGCCCATTTGACAACCTTGATATGTAAATAATCGTAATCTGGTTGGGATCAGGGTTGGTTTTTCATATATTCGCTGTGTAATCAATTCACTTATGGCGGTAAAACCCTCACATAATCAAGATCAAAAACTCCTCCAGTCCTACAAGATGGTGCAGGTAACCGCAATGGCAAACTTGAGGTTATTCGCGTACCGGGTGTTGTATAACCTCATGGTTGAACTAAAACTAAGTATAAAATAACCTCAACAGCTGAGGTTGCACAATCGTTAGCAACTATTAAATCGAAACAATGAGCAAATTAATCAGAATTACTTTTACACTCGGAGTCCTGCTTTTTACAAATTTGATGTTTGCTCAAACAGACACCTCACAAGAACCCTCAGGAATCCAATATGTTAATCAAGTTAAATCCCTGGATGATTTATTTGATAAGTTCCATGGCCATCTGATTTATGTCGATTACTGGGGATCATGGTGTGGGTCATGCCTTGAAGAATTTAAAAAGGATCCGGAATTGAATACGTTTTTCAAAACAAATAATATCATTCGCCTCTATATCGCCTTAGAAAAAACAGAAAAGGACTCTGCGCTGATATTGCAAAGCATGGAAAAATGGAGAAAACTTGTTGAAAAAAATGATTTGGAAGGTTACAATTACTACGTGCAATTAAGAAGTGAATTTTTTCGTGCCATAACAGAAAAAATAATGAAAGGAAAATTATCTCTACCTCGCTATTCTATTATAAACGAAAACGGAGAAATTATAGATAGGGATGCAAAAAGACCTTCAAACGTGAAAGGATTGATGAAACAGTTATCGGCATATATTAAAAAATAAAAACTCAACAGTTGCTAACGAACTTGCAACCGCAACAAAACCAGCCTTTCTGAGGCTTAGTATAGATTCAACTTTGCTGCCGTTGCAAGTAAACGTTGTCATCAATTTTATTTTCAGCTTAATTCCTACCTCGAAACTGTTGGATTAATCATCGATACACCAATTCTTTCTCCTTCTTTGATCACAGTTTCATAACCCTTTAAAGTATTAATCAATAAATCTTCATCGATGCGAATTTTATTTTTTTCAAACAGCAGCACTACCGTGGAACCCCCGAATTTGAAATACCCTTTCTCTTCTCCTTTTTTTACAAAATTCCCTGTATAAGTCTGTACGATACTTCCTGCCATGGTTGCACCTACTTCAGTCATCACAACATCTCCAAACAAGGGGTTTGACAGGATGGTAAATTCCCTTTTGTTCAGGCAGAATATTTCAGTCATTTTGCGCAAAGCAAGGGGGTTAACTGAATAATAATCACCGTCAATCCGGGTGATGGGTGACACACTTCCGCTAATGGGAAAATGGAAACGGTGGTAATCGAAAGGGGCAAGCCGGATGATCACCAGGGTGCCGTCAAGGTAATTTTGAGCAAGGCGGGCATTATTCAAAAACGAAAAAATATCGAAGCGGTATCCTTTGATGATAAAATCGCTGTTGCTGATATTGGCATATGCCAGTATTTTTCCATCAGCAGGCGACACTGTAACGGTTGAGTTGGTATCCACCGGTCTGGCATTATTCTTTAGTTTCCGGGTAAAGAAATCGTTGAAAGAGTTGAACTCCTGTTTTTGGGCGGTACTCATGTCGATATCAAATTCATCAACAAAGGGTTGTATTTTTTTGGTCGATGAAGGACGATCCATTCTGTTGCCATAAACAGACGAAACCACCTTTCTTTTGGCCAGCGCCCACAATGTTGCTTCGCCAACCGGATTATTATACAGCCACACCAACCACTTTTCGCCAGCCACTTTTTCCGTTTTTAACAAACCACTTTGCCTATCGTAATATTGGATGGGAGCTTGTGGCGGCAACGGATATAAAGCCAGTATGGCAATGACAGCAAGCAATAACAAAATGAGGCCCCGCCTCTTTTTATTTTTTGAAATGTTCATCCGTTATTATTTGTTTTTTATGAGTCAGATGGAATACGCCAGATTGAATCTAATATCATCATAGGTTGGTGATTTATTCCAAACATGACTATTTCATGTTTGCTTTGTTTGCCTTGAATAGCAAATATAGTGCAAAGTCCAATAAATCATAGCACTGATCAGATGGGGTTATCCTGTGACACGATGGAGGAAGTTTATTAAACACCAGTAATTATCCGGATAAATACTTCTACGGGGAAATTGACATGGTGCAGCTTTGAGCAGAAAGGGGAGCAAGACAAGTGCAAAGTGTAAGATGCAAGGTGTAATAATTTACACTTTGCACTTTTCGTTTTGGATATTGCACTTCACATTTCAGCATTTTTCATTTTATGGCAAGAGATTCGGTGGTTGCAACCCGTTATCTCCTCCATTCAACTTTCCTTATTACTATTCAAAAAAATATCGTATTTTTGTTTAAACAGTTTCAATATATGCTTGATCCTGAAAAAAATAAAGTCATTATTGATTATCTCCGGGCGTTCAATCCAGTAAAAATTGGGATATTCGGTTCCTACGCCAGGAATGAATCCAGACCGGATAGTGATCTTGATATCCTGATTAACCTCAATACGGCTATCTCGCTATTTCAGTTGGTTCGGATTGAGCGGGAATTGTCTGAATTATTAGGCGTCAAAGTCGATCTCGTTTCTGAAGGCGCCATTAAAAATCAAAAACTTCGAAATTACATTGAGGCAGATCTTAAAATCATTTTTCAGTCATGAAGGATGACTCCATTTATCTTGAACACATTGAAACTAATCTGAAGAGAATCATATTATACTCTTCCGGGATTAGCAAGGAGAATTTTCTGAACAATATTCAACTTCAGGATGCCTGCATCAGGCAGATTGAAATAATGGGTGAAGCGACAAAAAGGATTTCCGAAACCTTCAAAGAAAAACATCCCGAAGTGCCCTGGAAAGACATGGCGGGAATGCGTGATAAACTCATTCATGATTACATTGATGTAGATCTAAATATGGTTTATCAAACTGTTGCTGTTGACATTCCCAACCTCTTACCTGTAATTGAAAAGATCTTAGGATAATTTATATTAAATGACTCATCCGGTTGCAACTTTGTGCATCAAGGGGAGCCACAAAGCCGCTATTCGCGGCTTTTTTTTGAATACCCGAATAATCGAACATCGAATTCCGAACCTTCGATTTGATTTTAAAAATCGGTGTCTTAATTCGACTTAAAAATTGCTAGATGAACACTCTGAAAGTTAAAAAACATTCTTGCGTTGTACTATTAACAATCAACAATATGATATAATTGTATTGCTCCAGCAAAGGCTGCTCAGTGCGAGAGTTTATTCTAAAAACTTACGAAATCATAAACCCAATAGTATTTTTATGTAATTTTAATAGCTGAATTTCAATTGCCTCCAGATGGCTGTCAAAGGTGCAAGTTGCGGTGTAGAACAAACATGATTACGGAGAATTCCTTCTTGCCAGTTTCAGGAGTGTAAAATACAAGACCATTCCCCGGGGGTTATACTGATTAATCCAGAAAGACAATAATGAATAAAGAGTACTATTTTTTTTAACCATTAAAAATGGAGGTCAAAATGACAAAAAAATGCAGAAAGTTGATAGGGAAATTTATTTGTGCGGCAGCACTTCTTGCTTTCAGCCTTTCCCTTTCAACAGTATCCGCACAGGTAGCCTTCCTCGGTGCAGGCGGAACAGCTTCGGGCAACGGGGGAAAGGTAAGTTACAGTATTGGGCTTATCTTCTATCGTCCTGCTACCGGAACAGGCGGTTCTGTAAACGAGGGGATACAATTGCCTTATGAGATTTACAACGCAAGCGGAATAGAAGAAGGAAATGGCATTACCCTGCAATGCATGGCGCTGCCTAACCCGGTTACTGATAATCTAACGCTTAAAATTGAAAACTTCAAACCGGGGAATTTGTCCTATAGGCTTTATGACCTCAATGGAAAGATTCTTGAAAACAGGAAAATCCAAAACAATGAATCTACTATTTGCATGGGAAACCTTGTATCTTCTGCTTATTTTTTGAATATCTTCCTGGATAACAGGGAAATCAAAACATTTAAAATCATTAAAAAATAGACCATGAAAAAGTTATTCGTCCTTTTAACAGCGGTATTAATTACTGCAACCCTTACTGCCCAAACCCCTGAAAAAATGAGCTACCAGGCAGTTATTCGCAATAACAGCAACCAACTGGTTACCAACCAACAAGTAGGTATGAGAGTAAGTATTTTGTTTGGTTCTGCAACAGGAACTCCCTCCTATATTGAAAGGCAAACCCCCACCACGAATGAGAATGGATTGGTAAGCATTGAAATTGGTGACGGAATCTTTGTTTCAGGAAGGTTTGATACGATCAACTGGGGGACAGGTCCTTATTTCATCAAAACCGAAACGGACGTTACCGGAGGACAAATCTATACCATTACGGGGACAAGTCAATTATTAAGCGTTGCCTATGCCCTGCACGCAAAGAACGGTTATACCCATAATGTTGGCGAACTCTATCAGGGCGGGATCATTGTATCCGTTTGGAAAGAAAATGGCAGTGAGCATGGTTTAATCGCTTCCCTGACGGACCTTAGCAGTGGGTGTGACTGGTATACGGCTGTTTCATTATGCAATTCATATTCCGCCGGCAATTTTACCGACTGGTATTTACCAGGCCTCTGGGAGCTGAATCTGTGTTACAACGCTGCTTTGAGTATTAACAGGATCTTAGGGGCTGCCGATGGCTTCACGTTAAACATGTATTGGGCTTCTTATGTGGAACCCGGGTATGAAGACCAGGCAATGTGCTGGTCCTTCAGAGAAGGATTTGCAGGAGGTGGATATAAAACTGATTTTCGCAAAGTTCGTGCAGTCAGAATATTTTAATATTTTTTCCAGTCATCGCCCGGTTGCAACTTTGTGCATCAAGGGGAGCTAAAAAGCCGCTATTCACGGCTTTTTTTTGAATACCCGAATAATCGAACATCGAATTCCGAACCTTCGATCTGATTTCAAAAATCGTTGTTCTGATGGTACTTTAAAGCTGCTCCCATTGATGAACAGATGAAAATCCCTAATTATTCTTCACACATCTCACCGAAAATCCGCAAGTTTTCGGGTAAGCCGGATAATAGATATGGGGATTGTCGTAATTCATCCATACCAGGTTCCCGGTAGTCGAAGTGGCTTCCGATGAGGTCCAGAAGAAGGCGGTTTCGCCCAGGCTTCCGAAGGTTCCATCTTGCCAGCGGGCGCCTCCGGGAAGGGCAGTGAACATTATAGTGTTGTTACCACCCGTATTGGGCGACCACCAGTGCCGCGTTCCCGCATCCTTCAGGTTCCCCGCGGCAACAGTTTCTCCGCCTATGTTTACCGATAGGGTTTCCCATTCGTCCAGGGTGGGCACATGCCATCCGTCGGGAGCCAGTCCCCTTGGGTCTGTTACGGCATAGTAGTTATACAGCATTCCATAACCGTTAGTCCCGTTCTCGTAAAGACAATATGCTCCGGTGGTCAGCTTGGACCATTGCGTAATATCCTGCACATTGGGGATGGGATCCCCGTTGCTGTATTGGACGACATCCAGATTGTGGTTCATCCAGGTTTGGTTGGAAAGCGTCACGGAATTGGTGAAATTATTCAATCCCACGACAGTCTTCACCAGCCCGTCTGCAACGGTCCCGTCATCGGAACCTCCGGCAAAGTTGACCATGATCACTCCGACATTGGAATAGTTTTTCGTGATCAGGTAGTCAGTTATAACCGGATTGATTTCTGATGAAATATGCTCCAGGGATTGTGAGACTTGTCGCTCTCCGCTGGTGAAATTGATATAAAAACACCGGTAAGGACACGGTTCGATGTGAGCTTTTTCAATGCATGCCTCTATTTCAGAGATCTTGGTACTGGTTTCCACGGTCCCAAGCGAATAATGATCCTGCACATAATAATAAAAATTATTGTCCGATGTGTAAATATTGCCCGTGGTGTTATCCTGCCAGATCAGCGGCGAACCCATAGGATATCCGTGTGTCCCCTCGAACTGTCTCATGATCACGATCTTCCCCCTGACTTCGCCCAGCATCGGAATATAGTTGTTGAGCCAGAAGTGGTCAAGGTAAGGATATAAATACCCGCACCAGATCCCGTTGGCAAATGCATCGTCACCCCTGTTTGAATGTTCTTGTTTGATCACAAATACAACTGTTTCGGTTGGATGAGCATTCAGGAAGTCAATGGCCTGTGTGATCAGGTCGGTGAAATTTTTATGCAGATAATAATCACCATGGAATACGGTCATAGTCCCTTCATCATCGCTCAGGCGGACGTCAAACCATCGTACACCTAATAAAAGCTGGTTTGAAAGACGGAAATCCTGGGCTATGACAACGTATGATTCGACTCCCTGCTCAGAGGTGTGAAGATCGGCACCGCAATCATGGGTTCCGGGGATGGAGAGTTCAGACAGGTATCGGGTATTATCGATCCCCGCCATCCAGTCGGCATTGGTATAAGGAAGAGTCCTGTCGGCATCGTTCGGATGGGCGCCAACATCATCGGTTGAATCGGTTGACGAGCTTTTCTTGCACGAACTTAACGCCAGGCCTGAAGCAATAGCCAGCGCCAGAAATATGAACATGGTCTTTCTTTTCATAATTGTTTTTTTGGGTTGATATTTAAAATGTTGTGTTTGAGATACTGCGGTTATGTATGTAATACTGAATCCCGGGAGATTTGCTAATGAAAAACTTCTCAAATTCAGTGATGATGAGTGACAGTCGAAGCATATATGAAGGTTTTTGTATTGTTTTAATATAAATGTCATTGAGACCCTCCCAGATGAACCAGTTTCAGGAATTGCATTTTGCCTCCTACCCATAATCTGCACAACAATAATCCTGTCGGGAATATCCTGCCATCAAAGCAGATCCGTTGAATTCCCGGGATCATGGCTCGTTCAGACATTGAATCGATAAGATTCCCCACCTGGTCAAAGATCTCCAGCTTTACCCGTTCGGGATGATCCAGGGTAAATTCAACAAAAGTTTTATCGAAAAAAGGATTGGGTGAGCATTTAATACCTGATATTCCCGCTGCCGCATCAGCTGGCCTCAAGCCCAGACCACTGCATAGTTGTGTTCCTCCCGACTCCCGGTAGCGGGCCATGAATTCCTGGAAATAAAGGTTATTGATGGCGGCATCATAAATGACCAGCATATTTTCGTCGTTGCCCTTTTGTGCAGGAAGCTCCCAGTTAAAGGAACCAGTGGTCACGATCTTATCACCCGCAGTGGTATCGGCGTTGATCAGCAAATACTTGTGGTGAATCAACCCCGGAAGAGTGTCGATAAAAACATCGGCGGGCGGCTGCCAGGCTCCGGTTACATTCTTCCCTTTCATCCGGGGAAAGGCCGAACCATGATTTACCGAACAGGAAGAATCAAAGACTCCGCTCACCTGTATCCCTTTCAGATAAACTTCATGCAGGGCAGTCTCAATGGCCGGAAAAACAAACTTCAGCATAGAAAAATAAATGCTTTTTACAGATTTTTTACTTAAAAGACCAACCAGCGTATCTGCGACACTGTCAGTTGGTGCGAAATAAACCTCCGTCCTGACTCCGCCAACATTCAGGATATGGGCAACATTGTCGGTCTTTTCGATGCCAAATTTGGCCCTGTGCAAATCGGGGTGATCGACATGCGATCCCCACATTTCTTCGAATTCACGGGTATAGACTTCACAAAGCGACTGGTCCTGGATGATGATCACATTATTCCGGTCTTCATGGAACTGGGCGTGGGTGACATTGGTTGAGCCGGTCCAAAGGTACTGATCCGAAGGGTTGCTGTTGTTGCGGTGGTCGAAGATCCAGAACTTATTGTGCATGGTGAAACTGGTATCAAAGTTTCTTTTTACAACCTGGATCCCATGCGCTTTCAGAGTGTCAATCGGCGGGGTATCCTCCGAGTGGTTATAAACGAACCTGATCTTTACCCCCCGCTCTTTGGCCCTGACTAAGTAAGCCGCAACCGAATCGATTTCTTCAAAGGCCCACAGGGTCATATCGATGCTGTGGTTTGCCTTGTCGATCTGCTCCCGGATGAGTTTCTGAAAATTGGTTGATCCGTTGGCCGGAACGCCTGTGCTAACCGTTGTATCTACCGTATGATTGAACCATACAGAAACCTTTCCGGATGAGGATGAGCGGGTAATGAAATATCCTGATGCTGAATCACTGCTGCCGGTGTCAGCAGATATCACCATGTAACGGTACATGGTGCCAGGATAAAGGCCGACTACCGTCACTGAATGATCTGTGACCTGCTCTGTCTGCAAGGTGGAATCGGTATAGGCCACCAGCTGATCATTCGAATCGGAAGCCATCCAGAAAACCCTCGAATCGGCAGGGACTACGGTTGTCCAATGAAGAGTTACACTGGTGTGGGAGATCATGTCGTAGGTCAATTTTGAAATGACCGGTTGTTGACAGAATACTGGGGAAAAGCAAACGCCGCACAACATCATTCCTGTCAGGAGAACTGCAAATGTTAAGGGTTTCATGAGATATTTCCTATTGGTTCAACCAGAGTCAATTTCATAATCCGTTCAGCAAACTCCTGTTTGCCCGATCCTTTATAGATTGCCTCCTGACCGTCAGGCAGTGGCGCCATCTCATCGCGATCCATGGTCAGGACGATCGTTTTCATCACTGGCCACATCGTTTTTCCTTCCCCGACCCCGATGGTATCAGACTGGTACAAGTCCTCATCCACCAGTAATATATCGATGGGTAGTTTGTTTAATATCTTCAGCCCGAAGCATGAAACGGGAAGGAGAATAACCTTGAAGCCCTCCACCTGTTCCAACATGGTCTTCAGTCCATGGCAGTAAGTCTGATTACCGTCGGCTACCGCGATTGTGATCATAATTGGCATAATAAACCTGATGGTAAAAGTACATTGGTGATAATCAATAATTTTCAGGAAAACCAATGAAAGCAGAAAGGGAATGACCTGAAATTCACTCGGGGTAAACCCTTACAAACCCTGAAGGACATCTTTCAGACTGAAATTCTTCGATACTTACGCTTTTCTCAAAGAATACTGAGCACACCGGGAAAAGATGATCACTGGATGGAATAATAATTATTCCGGATGGCCCAGGCGATCAGGCCGGCAACGTTTCGAACGTCAGCTTTTAGAAATAGATTGGTACGGTGGGTTTCGACCGTCTTACAGGAGATGTGCAACCGTTCTGATATCTCCTGCGAAGTAAACCCCTGGCAGATCAGCACCATGATCTCCATCTCGCGGGAGGTCAGTTCCCCCATACCCGTTGTTTTTCCTTTGTACCTGAAAGCCAGCTTCTGCAGGATCTCCTGGCTGAAATAGGCACACCCCTTGTGAACTGTCAGGATGGCTTGCTCCAGTTCGAATTTGTTGGCCTTCTTGAGGATAAATCCTTTGACGCCTGCCTGGATCATCTGGGTGTAATGACCGGTGTCAGAGAACATGGTGAGGGCAATCACCTTCAACTCCGGCCTTACTTTCAACGCCATCTCTGTAGTCAGAGCGCCACCGATAGCGGGCATTTCAATATCCATCAGTGCAACATCCACCTCCATTTTGTGAAGCGCCTCCACAAAACGGTTTCCATCGGAGGTATCGAAAACTACTTCAATACCATCGATCTGGTTTAAAACCAAAAGGATGCCTTCACGAAAAAGGGCATGATCATCGATGATAGCCAGTCTGATTTTTTCCATAGTCACAGAGGCATTGTAATGTCGACTGAAATTCCGGCATTCGGATAACTTACGACCGATAGTGTTCCTCCGAACGACTCTATTCTGTTAGTAATGTTGGGCAACCCCATGCCCACCCGTTTCCCCGATGGAACGGTGAACCCTTTGCCGTTGTCGGAATACCGGATCGCCAGTTTACCATCGCTGCGTCCGATATCCAAGTTGATCCTTGTAGCTTCCGCATGTTTCAGGGTGTTGTTTATCAGTTCAGTGATACAGCGGTAAACCGTCAACTCGATCTTTGGGTCCAGTCTTTCATCAAATCCCGAAGCAAAAGTAATTTCATATTTTCCATTTGTCATCAGCGGAGCCAATAAATTGTTCAGAGCGGTCATCAGTCCGTATTTTTCCAGCACATGGGGACTAATATTATGTGAGATCTTGGAAACTTCGTCGATGGCCTCGGAAATCACCATCTGCAGCCGGTTTTGGATGGCCTCCCTGTTTTCCGGTTTTGCATCAAGAAAAGCCTGAAAATAATGATTAATGGCCGAAAGAACGGGCCCGAGCCCATCGTGAAGATCACGGGCAATACGCCTTCGTTCGTTCGTTTCCGTTTCCACAACTGCTTCGATAAGCTTTTGCTTTAAGACCCCCTGTCTTCTCAGCCTGAAATAGAAAAGGCTGAAAATAAAAGCAAGGGTAAGTGCGATGGAGATTATGATCAGCAAAATGATCTGCCGGTGGTTAAATTCATTCTTTTTCTGCTCCACCCTGATCTTTTGTTCCTTGACAAACAGGTCGTACTTAGCCGATTGCTCAAGTATCTGATTGTTGATCCGGTCTTTATTGAATTCACCTTGTAACAGGGTGCACAGGAGCTGAAACTCATACGCTTCCTCGAAATTGCCGGTAGCTGCATAGACAATGGCATATTGCCGGTAGATCCGCATATAGAGATTACGGTTCTCCCATAACGGCGACAGACGGGTCGCCTCATCCAGGGACTCAAGTGCAGAACGGTAATCCCTTTTGCCAATATACAGGTTGCTCAGGTTGATCAGCGCATTCATGGCATGGAAAGGCATTCTGGCTGCCAGGAAATTGGACACCGATTGTCGCGACAGATCAAGGGCATTATCGTATTCTTTGCGATGGATATATTGGAAACTCAATTCATTTTGAGAAGCGGCAAGATCGCGTTTATCGCCAATCCTGCCGGAAAGTGCCATGCAAAGCAGGGAATACTTAAAAACAGAGTCGGAATAACTTCCTGCCGGATTTTCGGATTCGTTGTAAATGGCGGCCAGACGGTTCCAGGCATAGGCCAGGTTCTCGTCTGAGAGGGGCATATGCCGTTCCAGCAGTCCGTAGATCAGGCTGATCCCTTTGCGGTATTCCTGTTTTTGGCGGTATGCCTCGCAGAGTTCAATCTTGACATGGTCCGCCTCGCCAGTACCCCCCGGAAGAATCTCAATAGCCCGCATTAGCAACGGGATGGCTTGGTCAGGCATAGAGCGCTCAAGATACCTGCGGGCAAAATATTGCAGCGAGTCAAAAAGGTTAAGCGAATCAGGCACGGTGAATTGCGTTTTTCCGGGAATTAACGATCCTGCTTCACCGGCATCATTGATTCTCATCTGCAAATAACTGAGCCAGGCGCGCTGTACCATAGAAAGCGCATCCCCGTATGCAGATAGCGTTTCAAGACATCTAACGGAAGTTCTGACATCGGTCGCAAGACTTCCCAAAGCCTTGTTATACACGGAATCAAACCTTGTCTGAAAATTCCTCTCCTGGCCGGAAAGCGTCGTTGTCAGCAAAATTGCCAGAAGAGCAGTAACGGTCTTGCAAGGTCTTTTCAAAATCGGGAGGATTAAACCAGAGCCGAGATAAAGATATGATTAATTTTTCTCTTTAGATTGCTCAGAACATTCAAATTTATATGAATTTAACTAGAATACACTTACTTGGATCAATCTTGATTTCGTTTTGCCAAATAAGGACCGTAATCCATGAATCAAATTAATCAAAAAAGACACAATATCTGGAAAGAAAGCATTCCCACTGGCACACCTGTTATGTCCATGTCTCTCCGGCATCTATGGTTTTGAATACCATATTACCACCAGAAGCGTAACCTGTATTTGCATTAATGAAGTGAACATTGCCTATATCCGTACCATAATCCAGATTTAAAGTTGTCCATATAACTCCACCATCGATTGTTTTAAGCATTGTGCCTAAAGAACCGGCAGCATACCAGGTGTCAGCATCTGTATAGCAGATTGTCCAAATGGGATTTCCAGTCGGCTTTGGATTTAAATACTGCCATTTCTGTGCGTTTGTAGCATTTATTAGAAAAATAAAAAAACAGAGCAGAAATAGTTTTTCATGATTTCCCTTTTTTAAGGAACACTTAAATATTGGTGCCATTCATTGTTTATATTCCTGTTTTTCTAAACCGGGGTTCATGGTTGTTGAACCGAATATATTTTTATTTCATTGCTTCAACAGGAATTGCCATTTCTGGAGTGATTGACGGAAATTGCTTTTCATTTTTCAACTTTATCTCGTAGTATTTCAAGTTTTCAGGGATAAAATTTATCATGTCCTGATTCATTTTATCAATCTTTTTTTGTGGTGTAACCATGGGCGGCTTACTCTTTATCAAAGCGGAAGCCAATTTAAAGTCGGTATGAGTATAAGTAATCGGTATTAATTTTGGATTATTTCTCCAGAATCCCGCGGTTGTTTCCACGATGATTATATAGCTTCCTCCTGCGGATAATTCTGAGGGAATAAAATATTTGCTTTCGGAGGAAGCCCAGAGAAGCTGTTTCCCTGCATCGCATTCAACAATTTTATAATTATCTTTCCCAAGAATTCCGATGTATTTATCGTTTAAAAAAAACTCAAATGTCATTGATTTCTTTTTCAGGCTTACAAAATACACTATCGCTTTACCATTTGCAGGGTCTCTGAATCCCTGGGCCTGAAGTAATGAGGAGCCAAATAATATCAAGCATAGAAAAAGAAGGATAACTTTTATTTTCATAATTATTATTTTTAAAGTGATTATTAATTTTGCATGTGCAATAACTGGTTGATAACTAACTTCAGTGAATATATCCACGGGCTGTGCAGGTCTTCCCGCTGGAGGTCAGCCTGACGATAACCATCCCCTCCTCCAAATCCGGGTTAATGCTGGAAGTTTTATCGAGGCAGACCCTGGAAGAATATAATTTCTGCCCGAGCAGGTTGAAGATTTCCAGCTCGGCATCCTGCCCTGTGAGATCCCCGGGACTGATGTATACGAAGTTACCTGCTATCCATACCTTGCCGTCGCTGGTAAGGTTTGTACTGATTCCTGACGGATAGCCGAAAATCAGGCTGAACCTTTTTTCACTGTTGGAAGGATCATGAGTGAAGACATATGTGCTGTGCTGCCTCAGGTCGGTCACCGAGCCGCCGAGGTGGTCCTGGAGCCGGATGGCAAGAGCCGGATCAAAGTTGTCGACACCGAAGAAGTTCAGGGTTACCTGGCCGGCAAAAGTCGTTTTAAAATCCATTGGAACTATCAGCCCTCCGGAGGGGGGAGGTAGTTCGTTGATGCTCATCTTGAACTCAGCAGCTTCAGTCCAGAGCTGAGGAGCATCATCAAGACCATAGAGCTTGAATCCGTCCAACTCCAGATCGAATCCCGGGGTGGCTGAACTGTTAAAACCCACAAAAGACTCGTCGTAATAGTTATTGGATTGAGCCTCGACCTTAAGTGTGTTGGCCTGCCGGAATTTATAGAAATCCCGGATATCGTGAACGCAGGCGTTATTGTCCATCGTCAAAACCGGGGACCCGCTGGACATGACAATGAAAGCCTGTCCCGCCGGCACGTAAGAGTTACCGGAAAGCGTCGTGTAATTTCCGCTCGTGGGGTTCCATATCCAGGCTGTAGCGCCAATGTTGTTTTTTAACCAGCCTCCCGAAGCCCCCCAGTTGATGGCCGAGGGATAGGGATTGGGAACCAGGTTAAAAGTATAAGTGCCTCCATAAGATACCGTGGGGCTGAAAGAGCCGGTGTTCAGGTTGCCGGTGAAGGTATAGGTGGTTGAGGCGGTAGGATAATAGATCATATAACCCGAATTACATGAAAGCGGAGTGGTGGTGGAACTTCCGAGGTTGACCCAAAGTCCATAGTAGTTGGAATTATCGGGATCGGCCTGTGCCGCATCCAGCTTGTATAGATAGGAACCCAGGAATAGGTTCGAGGTCGGACTGGCATAGTAGACGGGGATCGATACGAAATGGTACATGTTGGCCGTGAGTGAGGCGCTTCCCGTAATATACCTGCTCACCGTAGCCCCTACTGAAGCGGAACTCTGGATGAGCGAACCGGTTCCGGTGGCATCGCTGCTGATCACCAGGCCGTTGTTGCCGGCGCTGTTGGTAATGGTACCGATGACTGTGAGGGCTTTGCCCGCATCTATGGTTAAAACTGCGCTTGCGGCGATTGTCAAATTATTGCAGGCAGCCGGGGAACCGACCGATGCAGTAACATGTGGCTGGTTTGAAGGAGCAGATGGAATGGAAACATTGGTAGACGCGGTTGGAATTGTAGAGAGACTCCAGTTTCCTGCGGTGCCCCAATCGGTACTGTTGCTACCTGTCCATGTAACCGTGTTGTTTTGTTCCCAGGCTCCCATTTCGGGTGAAAACTCTGATCGGGTGGTTCCTCCATAGTCGGTGGTAATTCCGGTTTCTGTCACAGCGGTTAAAGCGGTCGAAGGAATATAGCTGTTGGCGGTTGTTCCGCCTGGATTTGCAAAATCGGGATCTGCTGAAAGGCTATGTGTATCCTGTCCCGTTGCACTTTTCCAATCCGCCAAATTAGTTTTGTCCCCCCCTAAATATCCCAGTATGCCTCCTGTTCCTGAAACATAATAATCATTATAATCTATGGTCAGTCCCGCCCCTGGAAGATAGATGGCGTAATTTTTTCCTGAGGCTGACCCGCTGTTGGACCGGGCATTGTTGAAGATATTGTTCCTGAAATTTCTGGTGCTGGAAGTACCGGCGTTGTACAGGCAGGCGCTGTTCATGGAGCCGGAGGTGGGTGATCCGCCAAGATATACGGTATTGAAATATATGTTGCTGGTGCCTGATGCTCCGGATTCATAAATGCCATAGAGATTTGTCGTGATAGTCCCACCCAGGGTGATAATGTTGTTTGAATAGGTCGTATTTCCCCCGCCGATTTTGATCCCATCTATGATCGAGGAGCTGTTGTTTGAGCTTACGCTGAGGCCGTAAATAAGGTTCTTATCAACTGAACTGACTGTCGATCCCGCCCAAAAGTACACCCCTGCAACAGTTCCGGCAAAGGATGCATAGGTATTTGAAATATTATAGACCGTGTTTCCCGAAACGGTCTGTGCATAATCATTGTTAATAGCAACTGCTATCCCCGTCGCAGAAAGGGAGGAGTACCTCCAATCACTACCAGGAACAGGACCTGTTCCGTTGTTCGAGTTTGCTATAGTAAGATCGTGCACGCTATTCCCGGATACGGTGTTTGTACTCCTGAATATAGCGATCCCATAAATCCAGCCCTGTACATCTGACGGACCAGTGTTTGTTGTCCCGTTGGTCAGATTGGCCACAGTGTTGTTGCTTATACTGATGGGTACATTCGATGCATTTCCTTCGGTCAAGATTCCGGCGATCATCTGGATACCAGAACCATAAATTTCAGTCGAGGGAGAAGTTGTATTAACGCTATGTGAGGTAGTAGTACTGCCAATGGTGTTGTTGCTGACAGAATATCTTCCGGAGTTGTTCGTATTTAAATATATCCCGTAAAAGCTTGTGGCATATTGAGGATCGGTATTGTTGGTGGTAATCGAGCCAATAATATTGTTCTCGATATAAACATTACCAGAACTATTGGCGTAAATCCCTTTTAAGCTGGTCCAGTATGATCCGTTTGCTGTAAAATTAATGGAGCCTGTTCCCGATGATCCGCCAATGATGTTACCGGCGGCAGTCCCGATGTTAACATCTCCGGCACCAACACTTATCCCAGTCCACCCACCATCAGCCCCAGTGTTGGTATAATTGAAGTTTTTTATCGTGTTTCCCTGGATATTGCTCGCTGTTCCCGTCCCCACAGAGAGACCGATGGCAGTGAAAGGACAGTGATTGGCGGTTTTAGTCCATGTTCCTCCGCAGAGAGGGGCGCTGCCCCCAATATAATTGGATGAAACAGTGAAATTGGTACCGGATGATGCAGATATATAGATAATATTGATAAGATCACCCCGAGAACTTATATATTCGGTTACCTGATAAAAACTGTTTCCTGTGATGGTCCACTTGGTGTTGTAAGCATTTCCGCCATCATTATTTGCAGAAAGGTTAATATAATAGCTTTTAGTATAATCGTTATTCAAAACATCAAAGATATTGTTGTTGCTGATGGTGTTGGAGCTGTTCGGTTTACCATCGCTACCATTGGAGAATATGGCATTATAAGGCGGGTGACCATTTGCGTTGGTTATTTGATTATGGTCGATCGTGTTATTGCTGTTCCCTGAATTCGTTGTGGTATAAAAACACAGTATCCCCGATGTTCCATCATGGGTAGATCCCTGTATCGTGCAGTATTTTACAGTGTTATATGTGGCCCCATTAATGAACCGGATGGTCGAGGTGGCATTATCGCCAGCAGTGTTTGTATTACTGATAACCAGGTCAACGGTGAGGCCAGTGGCATTAACCCGTCCGTCGATGGTCACGTTATCCGCACCGTTAAGGTCGATCAGTGGCCTGTTCAGATTCCCGCTGATGGTTACCCCTGTGACAGTAGGATAAATGTTTACCGAGGTGTAGCTGCTGGTACCATTGTAACCGCTATAATACAGGATGGCTGATGAACCTTCGTTAGTATTCCCCGTCAGAGTGATCGTGATATCTCCCTGGTGCGTTCCATCATTGATCTTAGCAAATGCCGCTCCCAGGGTAGTGTAGCTTCCGCTAATGGTTCCTGAAGTGGCCGTAAGGCTTACCTGGGCGTTTAACGCCATATTCCCGCTTAGCAGGACAAGCAGAACAAGTAAAATTCTTTGTTTCATATTGGTTGAATTTACATGGCTGAATTTTGGAGAAACTTATAAACCAGACTAAGGTATAACTCTCATGAATTCGACGTAATAAAATTAAATGAATTTAGATAAAAAATACTTTTAAATGTAAAAAGACCTGTGAAGAAGACTCCGTGGTCAGAAACACAAATTTTGCCTGATATTTAAAAATCATCCTGCATATGAATTTATAAAACTGACGAAAAGTTCTTGCTCGGTGCAACTTTCATAAGCGCCTGTTTCTCAAATCAATGGAAAACCGCTAACCCAGAAAAGTATATTGATGATTTCATTAAAGATTTCATGAACGCGAAATTTTTTCTTTTCTTTGCCAACTGTAAGCGTAACTAAAATTCAGAAACCATGCTGGAAACTTTGAACAAACACAAATGGTGGATCATCGGAGCGATTGGATTAGCAATGCTTCTCTACATTCTTCTTACTTAAAAAGCTATAGGGATACCAGTGGCTACCACTGATAATCACATTGCTTCCAGAGTTGTTGCTCCTCTGCGGGTGTGATCTTTTCCGCTTTTTTTTAAACACTCATCCCGCAAATTTCCGTTAAAAATTCTATAAATGGATTATCAATCGGCTTTCCTGGCCTTTCAGAAGACTTTTGTTTATATGATCTTAGGGAAAGCACCTGAGATACCGGTGAGAATGAATTGTATCCCCAGCGCCAGCGTGATCAGTCCAAAGATCTTTGTAAGCACATCTAATCCGGTGGAACCAAGAAAAGAAATAATTTTCGGCGAAAAGAAAAAGGAAAAGTAAATAATCACTGTCATTGCAATGATCGCTCCCATCAGCGCAAAATGAAGATAGGGTTTGCCGTGGGCGCTTTCTGCGAATATGATGATCGTCGACATGGTTCCGGCACCTGTCGTCATCGGGATCGCTATCGGGATTATGGCAGCCGATATTATCTTCGAAAATGATTGTTCTGTAAGCTCTATTGATTTCTGAACGGAATTCATCATTCCAAACCCGGTGCTCAGCAAAAGTAATCCTCCGGCGATTCTGAATGCCGGAATGCTGATCTGGAAAAAGTCCAGGACAGCAACCCCCGCGAACATGGAAACGACCATAGTCAACAGGGAAGTTAATGTGGCTGTACTGCATATTTTGTGCTGCTCTTTTAGCGTTCTTCCTCTTATCAGGTTTATGTAAAGAGGAATGGCGGCAATGTTGTTGGCAACGGCAAATAATCCAAGGATATAATGTTGAAAGGAAATTTCGTACATAGGCGAAAGTTTCCGTAAAAATAGGGAAAATCGAGATTATCTGATAAATGGCCCGGAGGATTGAAGCACAATTTCGATTTTTCGTACAAATAAAATGACAACTGATTAAGGGGCTGTGGTCACGGTTTATTTCCCGTATATAGAAGGGCAAGATAATGGATGAACGATAATCAGAGCTGTTAATAATATAGGGGCTTAGGAATATTCCTCAATCATTCCAGATTGCGGCGGGTCTTTACTGACATGTTTTTTTATCGTAGCAAAAAGACTTGTAATATCAAGGGGCTTTGAGAAGTAGGCAACACAGCCTATTTCTTTCGCATGCTGCTCACTAAAATCAATTGAATAAGCGGTTTGTGCGATGATGGGGAGTCCGGGCCGGAAGTTAAGAATTTCCTGGGTGGCGTCATACCCATTAACAATGGGCATTTGGAGATCCATCAAGATCAAGTCGATAGCGCTCTCGCGTCGACTAATTTCAATGGCCTCGAGACCATTCCTGGCCCAGATTACTTTTGCGTTGGCTCTTTTCAACAAGCGTTCTAGGACTGCATAGTTATTTTCAGTGTCTTCAGCGATTAATATTGTACTCCCGGTAAGGTCAATGATTTTTATTGGCAGATTGGTAGCCTGGTTTTTTTCTGGAGCCAAATACTTCCCTGTGTAAGGGAGAGAGCAGTAAACTTGTGTCCCCTTACCCGGTCCCGACTGTAGCCACAATTTGCCCCCATGTAATGCAATAAACTCATGGGCAAGTGTCAAGCCCAGACCAAGACCACCATACTCTCGAGTGTTTGATTCATCACCTTGCCTGAACTTATTAAAGATATATTCCTGTTTATCCTTGGGAATACCAATGCCGGAGTCTTTAACAAACAGAATCACTTCTTTTTCTGGAATAACATGACAACCGAGTGTAATCCTGCCAAATTTGGTGAATTTAAAAGCATTATCTAATAGAAATTCCAAAGTTTGTTTTAACCTAAACTCATCGCCTTGAATTATTACCGGGTGATAAGTTTCCAACATGAAAAACGAAAACTCGATTCCTTCAAGTTTATTTGTATTAAATTTCGTCGAATAACTCATAAAAACCTCTTTCAACATTGTCATAATATCAATGTTTCCCTTTTTAAGAGTTAGCTGGCGGGTCTCAATCTTTGAAATATCAACGATGTTATTCAAGATAGAAACAAAACTTTCGATCCCTTTCTTGATTATGTCAATATACTCAACTCTTTCTTCAAGGCTACAGATGGGATCCTTCATCAATTCATAAAATCCCAGAATAGCATTGGCCGGGGTCCTTATTTCATGGCTCAGATTCTGAAGAAAAGTCGTTTTCAGATGATCGGATTCAACAGCCTTACTTAATGCATTCTTTATGTAAGTGATATCCTGAGCCTGGATGATGAAAAGAGATGGGGCGCCAAGATTATCCCGTATCAACGATACATTTTGTAAAGCATAGATAATGGATCCATCTTTCCTGACATAACGCTTTTCCATTATATTTTTATTAATCTTCCCTGCCTTTAACTGGGCAAGGATATATTCGCTACGTTCAAGGTCGTCGGGATGAGTCACCGTATAAGCACGGGAAAGAAGCTCCTCTTCCGTATAGTGTAGCATATCGCAAAGTGCCTGGTTTACTTTAAAAAAGTTCCCATTCATGTCAAGGATCGCCATTCCGACACTTGCATTTTCATAAATAGCACGCAATAGATTTTCATGATGTTTTAATTCAATTTCAGCCTGTTTCCGGCCGGAAATATCGATCAAACACTCAACAATCAACCGTTTCCCATCAAATATAATTTCGCTGAATGCCCGTATAACAGGAACCGCACCGTCTTGTTTCTGAACCAGGTATTTCCCGCCTTGATCTTCCGGGTTATCATATGCTGAAAACGGACAGTTATCGGCAACACCAAAACAGGCGAATGAGACGCAACTGTGATTTAGGATTTCTTCATATGGAACACCAAGGATAGCCACTGCCGTTTCATTAATATCGATAACCTGGTGCGTTTGAGGATCAATCAAGATAATACCACATGCAACCTTGGAAAGCATCCCCGATTTCATAACAGACCCCGATAGTTCCTGATCAGGGATAAGTGGTATCTGATTATCCTTCGGCATTTTTCACTTTTAAGCGTCAAATGTACAAAATAATCTTGTTTTTTTATGGGAATAGGAAAGCCGGGATCAAAGAGAGAATATGTCTCTCATCCCAGTTATATCCATTCCCCGAAAAGTACAAAGTAATATATATTGATATGACATCAAAGCACACTAAAAAAATCACGGTAAATATCAGGGGTGGAAAATTGTAATCCGCTGTAAGAAAAACAGTAAAAAAGAAAACGATCATATTTACAAACCCACTGATAAAAAAGAAAACCGGTCGGGGAACCGATCGGGTAACCGATGAAAACGGGCTTTTCGGTATCCGGTAAGCAATCCAAACAAGCAGGGCTATTAACAGACAGGATAAACAGTATAAACCCAATGGTGGAAAAAGCCTTCCTGTATATCCAATCATGATAACCCCCATAACCGGAATCCATAATAAAAGACCTGCAATACAGGCAATAAAATACTTGCGTGTCAACCAAGGCCTATGACGTTTGGTGGGATACATAAGTTCGGTTATTACTATACTTGAGCAAATGCTTATCAGGATGTGAAAATGAATAGTAAGCGCAGCCCAGGTCCAATTAACTCCTGCGACAAAACCATAGCGGGAAAGCGCCCCAAGTTCGTTCCAGTTAGGATCAACAACGGAGTAAACGACAAGTGCTTCTTCATAGATACCATATGCCGATCCAAGTATTATCAGGCTTAACCATCCTTTTTCCCACCGAACTATCAGTTCACGGACAATGAGCGCTCCAAGTCCATAGGGCAAGGATAGCACAAGAAAGTTTAATGGATTAAAGAACTCAAAGGGGGTCTGATGTGCGGAAACGAGTTCTCCAAGCAGGGGAGCAATCAACAATAAAGCAACTCCGGGGGGGCTCTTTTTATTGCGTTGAATATCCTTTTCATGGATAACATCTTCCGTATTAGAAATAATACGACGAACGTCCCTGTGAATAGTTACAAATCGTGAACTACAATAACTACTATGAAAAGGACTCAGTTTTCAGAATTATAAAAAATTGATAAATAAAGAGTATATTATATGAGAAAAGCCCTCATGTTTTCAACATTCCGATAATGATAAAGGTTTTTACCGTCCGGGGTGTAAAGGAAGCTAATCAAATGGTTGTAATTCGCTGTTATTTTTCCTCGTACCATTTTCATGGTCGAATTCATCATATGGCTTTCTTCGGTGAAGGCTACGGGTAATATACCAATAGCTGAAGGAAGCCAGCGTTCCGGTAACATGCCGGAATAACGGCCATGTTTCCGGAACTGATTTAACTCATGCCCGATACAGTGAATAGCTTCATGAATACCGGCATCGGAATCCGGCTCAAGGCCCTTGTGTTTCAAATGGTCCAGAAGTTGCATTTTTTCAGGAACAACCAATACAATGGTATAAGGATTCTGGTTATTATACAGCATGCATTGTGAAATATAACGACTCTGACCGGTATAGGCCTCTTCGATACCCTCGGGACTGTATTTTTCTCCGTCGTCAGATATCAGAAGACTTTTGAAACGGCCCAGCACATATAGGAATCCATCCTTATCCATGTATCCCAGGTCGCCGGTATATAGCCAACCATCATGAAGGGATTGCACAGTGGCTTCTGGATTGTTCCAGTAACCGAGCATTACATTTTCTCCCCGGACCACTATTTCCCCATGACTGCCAACAGGCAGTTCTTTCCCATTCTCATCGCATATTTTCAACAACATATCCTTGACAAGGTAACCGGAAGAACCTAATTTGTGTTTCGAAAGTGAATTCGAAGAGATCACGGGGGATGCTTCCGTGAGTCCATATCCCTGGAACATAGGAATCCCGATAGCAAAGAAAAACTTCTGAAATTCAATATTCAGTAATGCACCTCCGCCAATAAAAAAATCGAGTCTTCCGCCAAACCCCTCCCTGATCTTACTGAAGAGAATCTTGTCGTATAGTTTTATCAAAGGTTTATAGATTGATGTGAACCCGGGTCCTTTTGTCCATCCGTCATTGTTGTATTTATAAGAGATACTCATTGCATGCTTGAATATCAGGTTAACAAAGAATCCTTTGTCTCGTATGCTTTTTTCGATGTTCTTCTTGAAATTGGAGGCAAGAGAGGGGACGCTCAGCAACAGGTTAGGCTTGATTTCTTTGATGTTTCCCGGTATATTTTTCAATGTTTCCATACCCGACTTACCTACCTGAACGGAAGCCAGGGAAGCTCCTTTCCCCATCATACTATAAATGCCGGCAGTATGGGCAAAACTATGATCCCAGGGCAAGATCAATAGTGTGGTGTAGTGAGGAGGAATATCCATAAGCGTATATGCCTGTTTCACGTTAGCCACATAGTTATTATGCGAAAGCACGATACCCTTGGGATCAGCCGTGGTGCCGGAGGTATAACAGATATTGGCAGGATCTTCAGGCCGAATGGACTGACGCACCTTTAATAAAACATCTCCCGAAACGCGCAAAAATTCTTTGCCGGATGCAAGCACTTCTATATACGTTGTTTCCGAGCTGTCTTCTGCGTCACCATCGAGAAGGATCATTTTTTTTAATCCGGGTAGTGATTGTCTGATATTCCGGATCTTTTTTGCCTGGTTACCGGAAACGATTGCCAACCTTGCCCCGCTATGAAGAAGACGATACCGGATTTCGTCCGGCTCGGTGAGTTTGACAGACAAGGGAATATTGATCGCACCGGTATATAAAACTCCCAATTCGCTTATCACCCAGCCATTTCTACCCTCGGACATCAATGCAACACGATCGCCTTTTGTTACACCAAGGCTTAGCAATCCGGCAGCAAACTGCTGCACCAACTGTTTTACCTGTTCATAGGTTGTTCCCCGGTAAGTACCATCGGTTTTCTCCAGCAGGTAAACATTGCCGGCATATTTGTCGGCACTTTCTTCAAAAAAATCGGGAATTGTTTGCATCGGTTTGAATTTGCTGAATCAAATGTAATGTTTTTCATATTCCATGACCTTGTTTTGTCAGAAACACCGCAATCTTCAAACCGACACCTGTTTCTTTGTATTTATCAGGTTTTCTTTGAATCCCCAAAGGAAAATGTTCAACAGTTGGCCATAAAAACTGTTGAAAGGGTAAGAATCAGTTTTACTTCACCAAATTTCGTAGCGCCAATTAAGGACAGCATTCAGATCGAGGTCCGGTATAAAGAAAACCGTCCCACAAATTATGGGAAAGAACGAATTCAATCTTCTGGCTGGCGGAATGGTTAGGCTTATAATTTCCCTTTAAATGATGTTCTCGATATTCCACACAAATGCCCTGAGACCCTGATCTTCTGCCTGCCCGTCAAGTTGCCGGAGCTGGGTCAACAATTCCGGCACTTTTTCTTCTTCAATGATAGTAAGGTGAGCATTGTTCAGTTCGGGCCAGGTATGGGTGCCTTCGCGCTTTTCCCCTTTGACCGATCCCCTTCCCGTCAGACCGGTCCATTGGGTATATCCCCGGATTGATAATTTCTCCAGGATCTCCTGCATCTCTTCGGTCAGAGATTGATTGTACGTTATAAATACTGCCTTCATAATGGTTTAAATTGCTATTTTAGTAATAGTTCGGCCGATTTCCGTGCCCTCTTCATTTTACCTACTCCGAAAATAGTATAGATCGTCGGGATCAGGACCAGGGTGACTACGGTGGAAAAGGTCAAACCACCGAAGATCGCGATGGCCATGGGGCGCCACATTTCGGAGCCGCTTCCCGTCGAGAAGATCATCGGGATCATGGCCAGGATCATGGTCAGAGAGGTCATCAGGACCGGTCTCAGCCGGGAACGACCGGCCGAAACGACCGCTTTTTTGAGAGAGTAACCGCGGTCGACCAGGAGATTGGTGTAATCGACCAGGATGATCCCGTTCTTAACAACAATACCGATCAGCATTACCGCACCGATCAGCGAAATGACATTGATCGTGGCGCTAAAGATATAAAGCGAAAGGAACACTCCGGTAAAAGCAAAAGGTATGGAGAACATGATGATGAATGGTTCGGTCAGGGATTCGAATTGTGATGCCATGACGATATAAACCAAGACCAACGAAAGCAATAATAACAGGATCAAGTCTTGAAAGGATTCCTGCATATTCTCTACACTGCCACCGTAATCGATGGTGACATCGCTGGGGAGATCCATTTTCGAGATCTCCTGTTCGATGGTGGCCTTCACGGTACCAACATCTGAACCGGAAACAGCCGATGAGACATTCACTATGCGAACCTTGTTTTCTCTTTCAATATTAGGTGGCGAATAGAAGCTTTTTAAAGTAGTGATCTCGCTCAGACGCACCATTTTGCCCGTTGGGGTCGGAATGCTGATGTTCTGAATGTCTTCGGTCGACTGGCGGAATTTTTCATCATAGCGCACGATCACATCATATTCATTCCCCTCCTCCCTGTATGTTGTGGCCGTAAGCCCGGTGATCCGGTTGCGGATAGCAGTGGCAACGGTGCTTGTATTCAGTCCGAAAGATGTCATTTTTTCGTTATCCAGAACCAACTGCAATTCGGTCTTTTCCTTATCGCGGCTGATCAGAATATCAGTGGCTCCTTGGATCTTTGAAAGGGCTGATGCAATTTTCTCGGCGAGAATGTTGGTTTCATCAAAATCATTGCCGTAAATCTTGACTTCCAGGTTGCTTCCGCCTCCCATTCCCATGCTGCTCGACGCTCTCGAACTTCCCGGGTCAACATAAAATTTTTCAACTTCAGGAAGCTGTTCAATATCTTTCCGCATTTCATCGGCGATCTGGAAAATATCCTTTTCACGCTCACTGCGAGGCTTCATTTTAAAAGTGAAATTAATGACGTAGTTACCCACTTCTGTAAAAATGGCCATCAGGCTATTTTCATCTCCCGTTCCGGAGCTGGTGGAAATAATTTCAACCTCCGGGTATTTTTTCATGAAGACGGAATCAAGATAGTTGGCCGTGAGGATGGTTTCATCAAGTTTGGTCCCCTGGGCAAGTTTGATCTGTGCCGAGATCCGGTCATTATCGGAAGCAGGCATGAACTCCGAACCGATGAGCTTGATCAGGAACATAGAAGAGATGAATACAACCGAAGCAATGAGGACGACCATCCACCGGTGACCAACAGACCAGGTAAGTATCTTCTCAAAAAAATCATCCATCTTCCGTAATATATTTTGGGAAAACCAGTAAATTCTTCCTGTCAGCTTTTTCTTTCCGGGGTTCTCGGCCTTCAGCATTTTGGAAGAAAGCATCGGAACCAGGGTCATCGAAACAATTACGGAAACAGCAACCGAAATGGTCACTACCCAACCCAGCGGACGAAAGAGAATGCCGGTGATTCCCCCCAACATAGTCAGCGGAAGAAATACAGCAATGATGGTGAGGGTGGAAGCCATGACCGCAAGACTCACCTCGCTCGTACCATAAACTGCCGCTTCACGGGCAAATCCACCCCGTTCAAGCTTTTTGGTGATGTTCTCAAGTACTACAATAGAATCGTCGACTACCATTCCGATGGCAATGGATAAAGAAGAAAGGGTGATGATGTTGATCGTTCCTCCCGACAGGAACATGTAAATGAAACCGACGATCAACGAAATCGGAATGGAGAGTGAAATGATGAAAGTCGCCCTCCAGCGCCCTAAGAAAAAGAAAACCACGACCACCACAAACAACAAGGCATAGAGTAATGTTGTCGAAAGATTGTTGATGGAAGCCATCGTATTGATGGAAGCGTCCATGAGTATCTCTACGTTGATGTCGGGGGGCAGTGTTTTTTTAATCTGTTCAAGTTTTGCTTTGACCTTATTGGCTACGGTAACGGTATTTGCATCGGATTGTTTCTGCACCATGATACGGACATTTTTTTTACCGTTGGAACGTTCGAAGGTGCTGATGTCTTTAAGGCTGTCGCGTATTGTGGCAATATCCCGCAGGTAGACGGTCTTGCCGTTCACGTTGCTGAGAATGATATCTTTAACCACATCGCTGTTTTCAAATTCTCCCTGCAGCCGGAGAGGCAAATCTGACTTTCCCATCTTCAGGCTCCCCGAAGGAAGATTGAGGTTGTTGGCGGCCAGGACGCCTCCGATCTGTTCTACAGAAAGATTATACGCGTCAAGTTTTCGCGGATCCACATCCACCATCACAGCTCTTACGGGAGCGCCAATCTGGTAAATGTTTCCGACCCCTTCAATCCGGTTAAGGGGTTGTATAAGCTTGTCATCAAGAAGGTCTTTGATCCCGTCATAACTTTCATTGGCCGTAACCGTGAACATAATAACCGGCATCATGCTGGTACTGATCTTAATAATGGTCGGACTTTCGACATCCTCAGGCAGGTCGCTTTCAACCATACCGACAGCGTTACGCACTTCATTGACGGCCTCATCGAGGTTGGCCCCCCATTCGAATTCGAGGGTGACCAGCGAAAGATTATCTTTCGACTTGGAACTGATCTTTTTCAGGCTGGTGAGCGACCCGAAGCCATCCTCCAGCTTACGGGTGATGTTCTGTTCTACATCGGAGGCGTTGGCTCCCGGATAATATGTAAGAACAGATATAATAGGAGGATCAATTTTTGGAAAATAATCAACCGGGAGCTGAAAATAGGAGTACATTCCAAGGATCACCACCCCAATGAAAATCATGAGGGTGCTGACTGGCTTTTTTACTGCTGTGGCGTATAAACTCATAGTTTTGATTTCTGGAATGAAAAAATACTGTTACGGTTCAAAATCCGGACACAAATCAGTTTTTTACAAGAAGAGGCGTTTGATCTTCAAGTTTATTCTGGCCGATCACCACGACCTCATCCCCCGATACGACACCCTCTATGATTTCGATCATGTCGTCCATCATCCGCCCTGTCTGTACCGGTATCTTTATGGCTATATTCTGCCTGTTCACGAATACATACATATCGTTTGTCCCTGTCTGCTTAACCAGGGCAATATTGGGAATCAGGATGGCTTTGCCTTCCCCAAGATTCAACCGGATCTTTGAAAACATACCCGGTCGAAGTTTCAATTGATCATTCTGGATCTTTACCTCTACCGTAAATGTTTTCGTGGCATTGTCGATGGTGGGATAAATCCTGAAGATCTCTCCACGGAAAGTGAGATTTGGATAAATATCGCAGGTCACATCGGCTTTCATGCCCGGTTTGACCAACGGATAGTAACTGGATGAGATCCCGATCAGTGCCTTGAGCTGGTTAATCTGGATGATCGACAGGATGGCTGGCTTTCCTACCGTTGCAACTGGTGAACCGGAATAGATTTCGCCGTCCTCGAAATATTTCCCGGATACTACCCCGCTGAAAGGCGCCTTCAATTGTGTGTTTTCAAGTAGCGATTGATAGGTGTTCCTGGCCATGTCATTGGCCGACTTCGCCTGGTCGTATAGCTGGTCTGAAATGCTGTTCGTTTTCTTAAGGGTGTCTAGACGCCTGAAGTCGGTCTCTATCTTCATCAGGTTGATCCGTGCCTGCTCCAGGTTCGTACGGTCCATCAGGGCCACCACCTGTCCTTTAGTCACCGAGTTGCCGATCTCGACATCGATCTTTTCGATGCGGCCAGGAGAAGAAGGGGCCAGGTGAACCTCTTCAAATGGGATCAGCGATGAAGTGAAATCAATGTACCGGGTGATCATCCGCTCACCGGCAATCATCGTTTTAACCGCAACAGCCTGTTTTGTTTCAGATTTTTTCCCGGCAGGTTCCTGTTTTTTGGAAGAATTGCAGGATGTGACAAATATCGTACATCCCAGAACAGCATATAAAGTCAGTTTCTCAATGGTATTCATATATTAAAGTTTGTTGTTTATTTTCCGTAATGAAATTTCTGCATTCAGCAACTGCAGAATAACATTGGTAAATGTTGTCTCTGCAGTTAGGTAATCGTTGTTGGCCGTGGTAAGTTCAATACTGGAGACCACACCCTGCTCGTATTTCAGGTTCATTTTGTCCAGCACCTCTTTTGCAACATCCACATTAACCATCTGTATCTGGTACTGATCTTTTAAAGTCTTGTAATTATACCTGATCTGCCGTTCTTCAAGCGATAGCTGGTCGACCAGCAACGCCTTGTTGTTTGAATTGATCTTATAATCGATCTTCGCCTGGCTCAACTGGGCGTACCGTTGCCCGCTCGAAAAGATGGGTACATTCAGAGTAAGTCCTACTACGTTTTTTGGGGTCACGTCGAAAAGCGGTTTCTTGATCTTTTCAGTTCTTGAATAGTAAGCGGCCAGTGTAGGAAGATAGTTGGCTATCTTCATATTGATCGTCTTTTTGGCAATCTCTTCCTGCCTCAGGACCATCTGATATTCGATGTTATTGTCGATGATGAACGGATCATTTAAAATAGTATGCGCAACATATTGCCCGGCAATGTCTTCGAGGGTCGAAGCAAGCTTGATATCCTGGTTTGATGGTAAGCCAAGATGGAGTCGCAAAAGGTTATAACCCAGCTCTACCTGTCTTTCCGACGATTTCAACTCATTATCGACCAGCGCCACCATGACCGATAACTTTTTTGCATCGGTTTGCTCCACCAGACCGGCCCGGGCCATATTGCTGGTTTTTTCGTAAATAAGCTGTGCGTTGTTCTTGTTGGCCTTAAGGATGTTCAGGATCCGTTCGTTGGCCAGGATCATGCAATAGGCGTTGATGGCCTGCTCTTTGACGTCCAGCTCGTTGCGTTGATAGTTCTGTTCGGTGATGGTTTTAGCCAGCTTCGAGAGCTGGATACCCACAATGTAGTTTCCGTTAAAGACTAATTGACTGACGGTTGCAGAAAAATTACTGGTCGGGTTGAACTCGATCACGGCAGGATCGGTCAATGGTGAAAGCTGAATAGAGGCCGTTCCTCCCAAGTAATTATTGTAATTGATCGTTGCGTCGATTTGCGGCAATCCTTGTGCAACGGTCTCCCTCAGGACCTGGGTCGACTTGTCGACCGCATATTTTGCATTTTTCAGCGTTTTGTTGTGATCGATGGCATATACAATGGATTGGTCAAGGGTCAGTGATAATAATTCCTGCGCATGGATTGCAGGCGCTGCGAGGAAGAAGAAGACGATAAGAAAGACCTGTATACGCCTGGTATATTTATTCTGTCGAAACATCATATTATAAAAATTAAAACGTCAACTGTTGTAAATATCAACCATTTAGATAAAAAATTATAGTTTTTCCGCATTGATTTTAATCTTGCGGATGACATTATTAAAGGTTTCAATTTCTTCCTGTGTTATTCCCTTGTACATCCCCTGTAGAAGTTCGGAAAGGATCTCTTTGTAATAATCGAGCACCTGATGTCCTGATTTGGTGACCATCAGGTAGTTCTTACGCCGATCTTTAAGGTCGGTCACCCTGCGGACGAGGCCTTTATGCTCGAGCGAGTCGATCAGTCTCAGGATGGCCGATTTATCCTTGCACATTATCTCGGCCATGTCCTGCTGGATTACCTCTTCACTCTTGATGGTTATGTTGTGAAGGAGTCCAAACTGGTCGGTCGACAGTTTGATATTTTCATCCTGGATCGATTCAATCCGTTTTTTAAAGACCCGGAACACTTCGCGTATCATATTCATCCATTCCTGCATCCTGAGTTGTTGCGTTTCCATGTCTCATTTTTTTGTCGGTGCAAAGATATATAAAATTAGTTGATGATTACAACTATATTGTTATAAAATATTTGATCTGATTTTCAATCAAATCCAATTTTTATATACAGATAGGAAAAATGTTTTATCAGGGTTTTCTATTACCTGAACAAATCGCTCAAATTGACCATCCCAGGCCGACGGAAGCAGATCACTTTAAATAAATTGGCGTCTGACTAAGAAATTGATCACCCTCAACTTTCGACCAGCGATTTCAATCGATTCTGCAGATCACCACGGAAGCTTTACCCGGTGGATATTCCGGGTATGTTCCGAAGATTAGTTTTTCCCCGTTTATTTAGTTTTAGGAGGGAGCATTTTAACAGTACTGCTATCGCGGTGTCCGGGACAGGCTTTCATTGTGCTGTCATGCCGCATACATTTTACCTTTGGGTCAAACATTCCTTTAGACCGGTCGGCAGAACAGCAAAAACCCATATCCATTCCATGTTGGCCGCATTTCATCATATCCTTGTGGCACCGGAATTGATCAGGCACGCAGTCCCTCATCATCATCTCCTGCCGGAATTCAGACTGACCGGTCTTACACCAATATGTCATCTTCCAGATACCACCACCGAGGAAGCCAATGAAAAGAAGGAACCCCACAACGATAAAGAACCAGGAAATGAAGGCAAAGAATTTACCAAGCCCTTCCTTCTTGATTTTTATTAGCAACAATGTACCTGCAAGAATTGCAAGTAAAGAAATAGCTAAATAATGCATGTTTATAAGTATTAAAAACGACTACTCTTTTATAGGTTTTCGTCATTCCCGTTTGTTTTCAAACTCATTTTAAGATGAGCCCGTAAACCAAAACAAATATACATAAAATACTTATTTAAATATTTTTTCTGACCGGACCATAAAATCAACCACTTTCATGATATAAACAAAGTGGCTTTTTCATCCGTAAATAATTTTGTAAGTGTTTTAAAATAAATCAGTTAATTTGAGCTGCCAGGTCAGATAAGAAAGAAAAAATTTCATCCGCGTGCTCGAAGCAACAATCTTTTGTGCTTATCTGTTGATGCCAGTTTCTTTGACGGGGTCTATGCCTCCAGTAAAAGGCGGCCTTTTATTTATGCAGCATACAAATCTTCTGGTATAGCTTTATATCCAAATTCCTTTAGTTCTCGTTTCAGCTTTTCTATCTTGTTTTTCTGTTTACGTTTTTCAAGATATTCAGCACCTACCTCTTTGTAAGGAACCTTTTCAGAGAGAATGTGATATGCGGCGCAAAGGATCTTATGTCCTACTGCAATAAGCGCCCTCTTTTTACCTCTCCTTCTGATTAAACTATCATATTTTGCTCGAAAAAATGTGTTTTTGGTTCTTGATCCGGCCCAGGCTAACTCTACTATTAATGCTTTTAGGTATTTGTCACCGGAAGTAGTTCTAGCACTTTTTTTTTACCAGCACTCTCATTATTTCCGGGACTTAATCCAGCCCATGATGCCAGATGATGCTCATTTTCAAATACACTCATATCGATTCCTATCTCCGATATTATTCCAATTGCTCCTTTTCGTTTGACACCAGGAATGCCTGTCAATAACTCAATGACATTTTCGTAAGGAGCAACTCGTTTGTCAATTTCACAATCTATCTCTTCCATCTGCTCTTCTATCGAGAGAATACGTTTTTTCATTTGCCGAAGCATAAATCTATGATGTTCTGTCAGTCTTCCTTTGAGAGCCTCTTTAAACTCATTACGACTTACTTTCATTCTTTTATGGTAAAATTGGACCAGTCCTTCAGGATCATTTTCACCTTCAACAATGGCATTAATAACTTTTGAACCGGTAGAACCAAATACATCATTTAAAACTGATGACAGCTTGATATTCGCATCCTCAAGTTCACGGATAATCCGGTTCTTTTCAGCTGTAATTTGCTGCTGTAATTTTAATTGGTAACGAGTCATATCCCGAAGTTCCCTGATATCCTTGGGGGGAATGAAACTTGCTCTTAACAGGCCGCTCAATAATAATTGGCAGATCCATTCACTATCCTTGATGTCCGTTTTTCGTCCTGGAACATGTTTGATGTGTCTTGCATTAACAAGAATCAGCTTGACATCATTTCCAATAATATTGAATACCGGTTTCCAGTAGACTCCAGTACTCTCTATCGCTGCGTGAGTAACACAGTTGTCAGTGAGCCAGTCACGTAAACATGTCAATGAACCCGTGTAAGTTGAAAATTCCTTTGTCTGTTTTTTCAACCCTTTTCCTGCGATTGTGGCTACCACGGTATCTTTATGGACATCTATGCCACAACCTCTTTCAATGTCGCTTGAAAATTCCATACAACTTGCGGTTTTAGACTGCAAGTTGATAAATTATTTACATTCTCGGTTGTGAGAAAAATTTTATCATGATGGTTTCTTTGTTACAAACATTTTTACAAGCGAATACCCAACAAATTGTAAATTTCAGTTGAAAAGGATACCAGTATTTCAGTTAAATAAGCAGACCACTTAACAAAAATAATAAATAAAAGAACAGTTGATTGATGGTTTTGGAACGGGAGATAACTCGAAGAGTTATCC